>Ga0207428_10000499_pt1 | contig 46861 bp, 51 predicted proteins | sample RhiMethybrSRZTD1_FD_187600 | JGI IMG/M metagenome (GOLD analysis project Ga0207428, IMG submission 187600) | Populus rhizosphere microbial communities from Tennessee, USA - Rhizosphere MetaG P. TD hybrid SRZTD1 (SPAdes) (version 3) | ecosystem: Host-associated > Plants > Roots > Rhizosphere >...
CCAAAGTTTTAATGCAAAATATGCACCGTAGATTACTGTCTTTGCTTTCATACAACAAACTAATTCAAACTGGTATTTATTATTTTTATTACAATTACACATACAATTCAGCAAGGTAACCCTATGAGAAGTTAGCATACTGATACTTACTTTTGCCAAACTATACTTTATTTGCTTATTTTGTAATCGTTATTGTATTTGATTCTTGAGGAATTATAGTATGTTCTGCTTGAACAACAATTCTATTTGCCCCTTCTACCAATATTGGATAAGCATGGACATTTTTCTTTTTTATCAGTGTCTCAAGAAACGACAATGCCTCTTTTTCTTCATATTCTTTGACAATCCATCTTAGAGCAAATGGCAGGGTCTTGAATTTATTCCATAAATATTCAAGAAATTCGTCTAGTTTTTGGTCCTTTGTTCGTTTCCGCGAAGCAAGCCCATAAATGTTCTTGACTCTGCCTTCGTAAACAATGCCCTGACCATCCTTTGTCGTCACAAATGGTTCTATTGCATAAACGTTGTTTATTGACAAGTTGAACGAGTGTCCTATTGTCCAAATATTTGGGATTGACTTTCCAGCATGAATGGTATATCGTTCAAGAGAATGCCCACTTAAGTTTTGAATCGGTTTACACCCATATTTTGTGATTGTTTTTTCTATTATCCTACCTATGTCAGAAACTCTTGTATTTGACCTTGCAATACTTATTGCCTCGTCAAGAGCCTTTTGAGCAATATCAATTAAATTTTGATATCTTGTATCATAACTCACCGTCACTGCCGTATCGGCAATATATCCATCAATATGAACTCCTACGTCTATCTTGAGTACGTCGCTATTTTTGACCGTTATTGGATCGTTAGGTACTGCGGTATAATGAGCTGCAATGTCGTTCAAACTAACATTAACAGGAAAAGCTGGTTCTCCCCCTTTTTTGAATATCTCTTGTTCGATGTCATTGCATATATCGCTCAGAGTACTGTCAGTGTGATCCTGTGCCCTCGCATATTCTCTAACTTCAGAAGCTATTCTGCCGGCTTTGACATAGTTCTCAAAGATATCCAACTCTTAAAATTCAAAGTTAAACATATTTAGATATATTGATGAACTCCAGACTAGCAGAAAAGCCTGAACTCGCATTGCAGTGAAAGGAACCATTTCTATTTTGCTCTGACCCATGTAATTTAACAATTGAATATCTCAAAGTTAAAATTATACTTGGAATATGGCAATTGCTAAACCATAGATACGGGGCCGTTGTCTAGCTTGGTATGATGCCAGCCTTGGGCGCTGGAGGCCGCCGGTTCGAATCCGGCCGGCCCCATTTTCTCTAGTTACTAAGAAGTAGTATTATTCTAGATTGAAATACCGTTTACTTGTAAAATATCCAGGGCTTAGAAAGGTACAATTTGTACTTAAAGTCAACCGTAGCTGGAATAGAGCACTCTAAGTTTATCCTTGAGCCTGCTTGCCAATCTGTCCGAAACTTTTTTCTGATATTCATCAACTTTGAGTGGATTCTTTTGTGTAAATAAGAATGGTCCGTACGCGTAGCTGTTATTGGGAGTCGGTATTTCAGGTTCCGCTGATGAAATTAAAGAAGTGATATAGGAACTTAGAGCATTGGTGTCTTCATCTTCACCAACATCGGATAAAATCTTTCCAATCTTTTTTGGGTCCAATTTTCTATACCCAAATGGCATATGGCTGTTATCATTGTATTTGACCGGGTCTACATCAACCTTTGTTCCTACTATCAAAGGATTAGGCTTGTAGATAGAATCAATTTTCAGTTGCCATACCTCATTAGGGTTGCTTACAATAGCATCATAAAAGTTTCCGTTCAGTTGAGATACAGAAACAGCAAATTTCCAATTGCGAGAATTAGCAGAATACCTCTCAAAAAGATTTTTTGCGAGGCTGTTTCCTTCTAGTATATCCAATTAATATGAAATTTAACAAACGGCAAATAAGAGTTTTCTTATTTGTCCTATTCTCTGCGTAAAAATAAAGTTAGGTATCCGACAAGACCTAACAATATTAGATGTATCCGAGAACCAAGTCTATGGTTTTGTCGGGCTTCTAATCGTTACTCGACTTCACACAGAATGTCAATCTCTACGGCGCTATTAAGTGGAAGGCTATTGACCCCGACGGCGACTCTAGTGTGTCTTCCTTTTTCACCAAAAACCTCTAGAATAAAATCTGATGCTCCATTGATAACTTTTGGGTGATCTTTGAATGAGGCATCACTATTTACGTAACCACTTATCTTAACAATTTTCGATAGTTTTTCTAGATTATTCAAATATTTTCTTATGTGCTCGAGTGCGTTTATTGTGCATTGTTTTGAAGCAGCCATTGCATCATTGATGGAAACCTGACTTGACACTTTGCCTACATAGTTCTCTGGCAAAGATCCAGCGACCAGCGGAATTTGTCCTGATACAAAAATCAACCTTCCGCTCTGCAAAATAGGAACATAGGAACCAATAGGTTGGGGCGGGTTCGATAACCTTATACCAATAGATGCTAATTTTTCTTCAATCATCATCCCTATATGATGATTCAAGTTTTTATTTATTTGCAGTTCCCTGCATTTATGTACATAATCAATCAATCCAAATACTTTTATGTACTTGCGTAAGTTACTCTGTTGATGTCGGCCCACGACGACAAGATTCATTCTACAGGAGGATACTTCCATATGAAGGGTGTAGCCTTGAGTATACTCGTAATGGGCCTATCTCTTGCAGTAGTTATAATCGCATATCTAATGTTTGGTCATATAGGACCGTCTTTTTCCGCCGAAAGAATTAATGTTCAACAAGCAGAGCTAAGAGACGAATATGGATTGCCCAAGCATGAAGTAATAAAGAATCAAAGTATCTTGTTAACACCGCCATCTCTAAGAGATATCAAACAAAACACAACTGGCTAGATTGGAAATAGGCTAGAAGGCAATAATTAGGATCTAGAATAATTCATTTCATTGGTAGTCCAAGGCTCTAATGAATAAAACATTATTACATATCGGTGTCCATTATTTTGCTAGTTGAAAAATTGTGAAATATGTGGCTCTAGATTCGGTGATAGATCGTGTGTCATATGTTCTAAAGTAATTTGCTCGTCATGTACAAACCGCAAGGGAACACGATGTACAAGATGTAATTCAATTAATGTAGAAAAGTCTTCTTTTCTCAAAAGGAACCTACCGTATATAGCGCTAATTGTTGCAATGTGGTTCTTTGTCTCCGGACTTTATCCTTTTCCCTACTTCATGGCCATTGGGATACCTGTAGACATGGCCATTGTTCAACCAGTTCTTATTGCAACAACAGTGATGACTATTCCGTTTATTTTCATGCTGTTTGCATGGAAAAAACGGTCAGAAAGAATGAGATCCGAATAGCTCTATTGTAGAATGAAATGATTTTTATTTATAGGCATTATGGATAGTTATTATGGTTGGGGCTGGACTTAACGGAGAAGTAATATCCGGAATATCCCTAACATTCTTCGGCATCATGTTATGGGTTTATGGTACAGTTAATCAAGTAGCGGCAGTCTTGATCCCTGCGGACATGATTATAATAGGAGTTGGAATCGCCGTCATAGTCGTGGGAATATTCACAAATAGAAAAAACGCGGTAATTCATTCGGAATAAACTGACTATTCTAATTTTATTCTCCTTTAGTTTATGATTTTAAAGATCTTTTTAACCGATATTGTCTAAAATTGATTTTTAGACAAGAAAATTTTAATAAAAGTAGTAGAATACACTAGTAACTATGAAAAGAATAGAGGCGATTATACCGCAGTCAAAAATGTCAGATGCATTTTCTGCATTGAAAGAATTGAACATCGGTGGTTTTACTTATTATGATTCAAAAGGAAGAGGACTAAATCCTCCAGCAGCAGTGCATTCGGGAAGGGGAACTTCTCTTTATACCCCAGAATTTAACCCCAATTTAACTATCTTTACTGTTGTAGATGATTCGCTTGTTGAACAAGTAGTAAACAAAATACTAGCAAGTACTAGTACTGGGCTCGCAGGAGAAGGAAAAATTTTCATTTCAGACATAGACCAAACGATAGACATAGGTACAAAGTCTAAAGACAAGCCTTAACCTATTTTTTTAGTATCGGTTCAGAGTTAATGATAATAATACTAATTAAAATTAATTTTCCTTCTTTCTTTCATTCAATAAGGATTCCAAAGCCTGACTAATATTCAGTGCTCCTTTTCTTCTAGCGTAGTCTTCAAGGAAACGCATTTCATTTTCTGAAAAGCAGACGTACATGTCTCTTTTTGGACTAGTCATATTTTTAATTCCTGTTCCCAATCTAATATATCTTTCTACAACCCTACAAAAGCTCATTGTAATTGCCAAACTTTGGTTACTGCATTTCCTTTTTGATTTACTTCATTTGCAAATATACCAACAGTATCTGAAAGTCCACTAAATACACCGCTTGAAGGATTGAAGAATATCATTCCATGATTTCTAAAATATCCGTCAGAACCCATATTGCCAACACCTTGAATTCTATAAGTTGCTACTTCACCTTTCAAATCCATTATCATTCCATGTCCATGAATTGTAGACGATCCATTTGCTCCTGATTCAATCATCACAGTTCCGAAGTCTGAAATATTGGTAGTTCCCCTATAGTTACCGCCACCTACATAAGAAACCTCCATTGTCGGCTTATCGGCTTCAGGCATTCTCATTCCTGTGCCCGAACTAAAGCTAACCATGATAAGATTGCCAATAGATGCAGTAACATTCTCTGGATGAAGTGTCGGATCAACCATCATCTCGGGCGGAGGAGCAAATAGCAATTGATGAGAGACCGCCGTATAGATAATTACAGTGGTTAGTAGGATTGTCATAATGATTGTCGATTTCAAACCACGGTAAAATGTATTACTCAATGTCACATTTACTGGTAGGTAAATATTTTATAAATGAGTTTCATTCGGCCATGTTATTACTTTCATAGTATTCTACTTTGAAAAATATAATTTAAAAACAAAACAAGTTTTCAAAAAGATAATTTGATTATAACTGTATCAGAAATAGACATAGAATATGATGATGTTTAGGTATTTGCCGCCTTTAAATTTGAAATCCAGGATAAAATATCGCCCTTTTCTAATTTAGATATCTCAATGCTTGCTTGTTTTAATATTTCAATACCGTCCTCGGGATACGAATCAAGAATGACTATCCTACCAATTCCTACACTAATGGCCATCTTACTGCATTCTAGACAGGGTGAAAATGTTGAATAGAGCGTGGAACCTTTAGTACTGCCTGTTCTAAAAAGCGCACACTGCATTATCGCATTTGCTTCCGCATGAGTACAGTAACATCTCTCTAGATTCTCACCAGATTTTATTTTATTATTCTGCTTGTCAAGGCATCTTGGGCAACCTCCATCGAAACAGTTTTTGATACCAGAAGGTGTGCCGTTATATCCTGTAGCTATTTGTCTATTGTCTTTAACTATTACACAACCAACTTGACGACTCAAACAATTTGATCGTAACTTAGCCACCTCTGCTTGAAGCATGAAATACGTGTCCCAATTAGGTCGGCTTGCCATCTTCTAAAGAGGGGATTTATGAATATTTAACATAATCGCTGGTTAAAATTGAAACAAAAATTTCTATCAGCCAAAAATGCCATCATTATTTTTCAAAACTTTCAACTGGACCGGAGAGCCCCATTTCTCTGAGGAGTCCCTGAAATTCTTCCTTGTCTCCGTTAACAATGATCCTAATTCTCCCTAGACCACTTTTTCTTAAAATGTTCTGTGATTTGAGATAATGTTTAATTTCTTTTACTGCATTAACGGCAGGATCAATGATCCTTATTGAAGGATACATTGATACTAAATGTGATTTTATGAAAGACAAATGCGTACTTGATAATACCAGGACATCTAGATTAGTGTCTTCCATCCCTTTAAGTATCCGCGATAAGCAGTCAGAAGTGTAATTATTATCTTGAAGGAAAATTCCTTTCTCAACTATTTGTATTATTTCTGATCCATCGAATTTAGTAACAAAAATGTCCTGAGGTACTTCCGACCTAATTTGTTCGTCTAATTGTTTGCTTTCTATGGTCGCTCTTGTGCCAATTATTCCAATATGTTTCCGTTTTGTAATTGTTGAAGCCTCTTTCAGTGGAATAGAGACACCTATAACCGGAATATGGCTCATGGATTTTATCTTGTTCAATATTTGAATGGAAGGAGTAATAGAAGCGACTACAATTATCTTTGGAGAAAAACTTATGAGGATTTTGATGGTTTCTGACATTATTTGCTCCAGTTCATGCGTCGATTTTTCGCCGTACGGAAAATTCTTTTTATCGGCAAAATAAATAATATTTTCTTTTGAGATCTGACTCCGTAAAAGTCTAATCACAGATAAAGACCCCAATCCAGAATCAAAAACTGCTATAGAATTGGTGTGTGTTATCAAGTGTCAATGTTATTGATTGCTATCCCAATTTATATCATAATAAGCAAACCGCTCAATTGAAGATATTTACAAGAATTTCCTAAATTTTAAGTCATTTCCGACGTGCTGGTATTCGGGCATGGAATAAAATTTCGATATCAATTTTATTAGTGCAAAAGATCGGGATCGTCAATTACGAGTCGTAAGGCCTCAATTTCTTAGCAGTCTTGTTACTCAAATGAAAGTCTAAAAACTTTAGTAGACTTCGAAAACATGAGTGTAGACTTATACAGAAATTAGTGTAGACTTCAGCATAAATTATTAGGAGGGTTTCACCCAAGTTACATGTAGACTTCAGCATAAAACATTCCATTGAGCTTGTAGACTTCAGCATAAAACATTCCATTGAGCTTGTAGACTTCCGCCATATCCTATCCTAAATAGCAAGCAATGAATTGACTATACTATTTCTGAAAGTTTGTGTATTATAACGGCTTTTAGATGCAAAACGGAATTTAAACTGCATAAGTGGGACGAAATAGCACTTGTCTTATCAGTGTAAATTTAAAACGAATGGCAGTCTTGTCACTGCAATGAAACTCTAAAAAACTGTAATAGACTTTTTAAGATCGTTAGTGTAGACTTGCATTAAATTTAGCTGTAGACTTCTGTCACAAATTAACTGTATACTTATACATCAAAAACAATGGCGTGTAGACTTACACCACAAATCGACAGTAGACTTCTACACCCAGAAACATTGGCCTAAGAACGTAGACTCAGAATGATTGTCAATATCCATTGTCAATGTCCAATCTTAGAGCAACTAATCAATCGACTATATACTAAATTGTTTATTTTTGAGAGTTTGTGTACCCATGACGGCTTTAAGCTTATGACGACTTTTACAAATATGACCGCATTTACAAATAAATCGGCTTTTGCGAATTATTTACTGACTTTTTCTACATGCGTGCGACGTCCAATAGTGACCGCTTTTAGAACAGTTTCACTTTAGAGGATATTGAGTGGAAAAAATTTTCGGCAATCAAAATAATGCAAATGAATAATTGCCCATGCTGCCCGAAATTGAAAATTAGTAAATATTTTAATCAAGCGATATTTGCAACTCGTATCAGTTTCAGGAGACCGACGAGACATGATTTTGATAATTAATTTCAAATGACAGCCTTGCAGACAATCTGGTTAGTTGGACATGTTATCTGACGTATCTGACGTATCTGACGTGGTTTGACAAATAATTTCTCTGTTTGGGGTTTCTTTTCTATGACATTTCTATTAGTTACTTCGTTACCAGTAGTATCTTCGTGAATTTTTTTATTTGTTATGACGTCAGATAGGTCAGGTACAATACGTAAATCGGATAATGTGAAGAAAGCTCTTGCTCTCTATTGTATCAAGCTGAGATAAGACTTTATGAGCTCTTCGTCGACGACTCCCTGTACTACCTTTGGAGTACCGTTTGACAATCCAATGTCCATAGCCACTGCACTTAATGGCACTTCAAAATTTGAAATAATATCTTCATTTTCAGTTTCAAATGTTTTTTGGATGTTCCCGTTTGTAATTTCATAACAACCAATCTTATTTATCCTCCTAAATCCTGCCCCCCCTATCCTTCCGCCTGCAGAGCCCCGTGATTCTTCAACACCTAAAATGAATATGGTGTTAACATTTTTTTTACTGAGATCAATATCATTTTTACACACTACTATTTTTCTGGACCCATCGAGGAGCACAGAGTCCAATAACTGGGAATTATCTTCCATGGTAATTGAAACATTCAGAATTGCAGAAATATATCATTTTTGATCTCTTGGGTAATCTGTATTCTGAATCTTCTAATTGTTTCAGAAATCATTAGTTTTTATCTTTCGTATTAATTCTAGTATGGTATCAACATCGTTGGCTTCGGGAAATTTTTCTAGGTATAGATTAAAAAACTCTAGCGCTTGCGAATAACTCTTTTTGTGTAAAAACACCATTCCTTTATCTCTAAGACTGTGCTGGTCATCTCTGTTGATATTCAATATCATCTCATTAACAAGTTCTGCACTATCCATATCCTGACACTCGAAAAAGCTCGTCTTCAAATTGTTTAACATACGTATGATTACATCTGGATTTGATGCCTTGGCTACCAATTTTCTGGTTAAAGCAATATTCATTTTAGGATAAAAATGATCCAATAGTTCTTTTAGAGAGTAATCGTCCATTATTCTTCCCTCGTTAAATGGATCAATTATTATCTCATTTTCTTCATCATCCAAAACATATTTTACCATAAAATGGGACGGAAAATTTACTGGATAGAGCGCAAAGTTTAATGAAGTGGCCAATTGAATGTATAGTATCGACAAGGTAATAGGATTTCCCGTCCTTCTCTTAACCACTGTATTGAGCAAGCTGTTTGAAGGATTGTAATAATCATCTCGATTCCCCTTAAAGTTTTCAACCTTGTACAATTGATGATTTATTTTCTCGATCAATTGAGTAGGCCTAAATTCAGATGAGTTTTTCATAGACTTTGCAATCTTTCTGCCAATATCACCAATCTTTGACAATTCATCATCAATAACTAAATTATCATATGCTACAATGCGTGAAATGTGTAGCGCATATTCTGCCAATTTTGAAGGATCGTTTATTGCCATTTTACTGACAACACTGGTATGCCAATCGTTCAGTGCTGTTTCGATTTTTTTAGTCATTGATTAGTTGAATTATTTGTAAGCTTAAATATATAATTTTGATAAACAGAGAAAATGAATGCTAGGAAAAGCTTGGTGATTTTACTTAACCGAAACATTGAATGAAATTAAAAAATTGACTGAGCGTAATTGATACGATTAACTTTTTGTTCATAAATATGTTAGGTTGAGGAATATTGCATTTGATCCACATTCCTGAAGATAGATGAGAACGTCTAAAAGCCGCATATAGGATCGCTGAATTGTCTTCACAAATGTGACTTTTCTAGCAACAGAAATATCAAATCAATTGCAGATGAAATTGAAGGTCTTCTGATTACTACCAATCTAATGTTCGTCGAGATTCAACAACTTCGGTTAGATGTAAGATGTAAGATCAGTGACTATTTAGAATGAGGTTAAAATCTAAATTAGTGAGATTTACAACAAGATAATTTACTCATTTAGAGAACCTCTAATAACACAATTGTTGTGGGAAACCTCAGGTAAATCGGATATTGCTGGGAAAATCCTACACATCTCCTCGTGCTTCTTTATGAATATAAGTCCTGCCTCTGCGGTCCTGTATAAACCTGTGATCTCAGAATACTCCATTAGTTTCCTATCAACGGCGGTCATCAAATAACGTGTTAGCTGAGAATGTGATACACCTGCATTTATCATGATAGTAGTTTTGTATTCCCAATTTGAAACTGCCGCATTAAGGATGGCAGCCATTATTTCGATCTCCGAACGATTCTTCATTTTAGAACATGAAGCTAGTTGCAGATTTGGATAAAAACTAAGTAGATAAGTATGACTATTTTCCGGATTGATAAATATTGACAAAAAATGTCTGTATTCTCATAAGCAGTCTACAATTTCGCATATCAATGCAAATGGAATTGATCAAAAATAGTTAATTCTTTGTCCATCCTTGTCTCTATAAGAGATACCAAAATCCAGCATCTTTGAGAGTTGTCTTCCACTAAAAACTGTTCCATCCTGACAAACCAGCGAACCGTCAAGACAACAACTTCCACAAATACCTATTCCACATTTCATATATCTCTCCAGACTTGCCTGGACGGCTATTGAATTTTCATTGGACAAATCAACAACTTTTCTCATCATCAGTTCAGGACCACATGTAAAGACGCAATCAAAAATATTCTCGTGCAATACTTTACTCATCAATTCAACGGTCGTTCCTCTAAATCCATAACTACCATCATCCGTACAAATTGTTAGCGATGAATCAGTATCTTGAATTATTTTTCTTGCGAAATTCTCAAAGAAAACTTCTCCCTTTGTTCTTGCACCTATGATCACAGTACTTTGAATTTTCAACCTCCTTGCATAGGATGCCAATCTCAATAAAGGCGCGAGTCCTGTTCCCCCTCCTACTATCAATATTTTTTTGTATGTTTTTTTCAATGTGTAACTGTTGCCGTACGGACCTCGTAAACCAATGAGGTCACCGGTCTTCCGTTCAAATAACGCAGTGGAGCCAACTCCAGATTTTCTTATTGTAACTGCTGCGTAACCTTCCTTAGAATTTATCATCACACTCATTGGAATCTCCTCGATGCGAGGAATCCATATCATTAGAAATTGTCCTGGTTTCGCCGCGTGACTCAAACTATCTTTAAAAACCAAAGTTTTGACTGTAGGAGTTTCGACAATAGTTTGTTCAATTCGAACTATTCTCCTGTTATCAATATTTGTGGGCAATTCCTATTATCTCGCTGATATTCTTCATTCCTTTTTTTTCAACATAATTTTTTAAATCTTTAGTCATCCGATTGAAAATTTTAGGGCCATTAGATCCTAATACGCTACCTATTTGTACAGCGGATGCCCCTGCCATCATGTACTCAATAACATCCTGCCACGACGAAACGCCACCACATCCTATCACAGGCACCTTAATATTTTTAGAGATTTCATAGACACATCTGACTCCGATAGGTTTTATTGCCGTTCCTGACAATCCGCCGACTCGATTACTCAGAATTGGCATCATTGTTTCTATATCAATGGTCATTGCCCTTAGTGTGTTTATGGCCGTGATGATATTAGCGCCTGCATCTATTGCCACTCTTGCAAGTTCAACAACATCAATCGATCCTACACCCACTTTGACAGAAATTGGCTTTGCGGTGTTCATCCTTACGGTCTTTACAATCTTATTTACCGCCTCTGGATCGTCACCTACTTCCATACCCATTTTAGAAACATGAGGACAAGAGAGGTTGATTTCATAACCTAAGATACTCAATGAATCGAAAACTTTGACCATCCTTGAAAATTCCTTCTCTGAAGAACCGACGAGGCTAATCATTATTGGGATTTTCTTATTTTTAGATAATTCCCTTGAAAACGCGTCTACACCAGGATTGGAGAGTCCTACTGCATTTAGATAACTTCCACCTCCGATTGGAACTACAGTGGGATTTGGATATCCTTTCATCGGATTCACGCTAATGGACTTGGTTACAATGCCGCCTATATTCTCATTATACAACCTTTGGAAAATACTCTGAGATATTCCGAGAATCCCAGAAGCAAGCATTGTTGGATTCCGAAGATGTATATTATCTATTTCAACAGAAAGATTATAGTTTTTATCATTAATATCCAAGTATAGCTAAATATTTTGAATCATGGTTATTTAATCTAAATTAAACCGTAAATGAGGAGCAACAATTTCAGCCTCCTCTTTTGGTTTTCAAATCACAAGACAAATATAAAAAAGGAATTGTTTCAATATGGGTGAATACTTTTGGGACGTTTTTTTGATCCGCATATACACATGTACTCTAGAACTACTGATGATTACGAAATAATGTCAAAGGCAGGTATTGAGGTAATTGTCCAGCCGTCTTTTTGGTTGGGTAGCCCAAGAACCTCCGTCGGTACATTTGAAGATTACTGGGAACACATGATATCATTTGAAACTCAAAGATCAAAAGAATTTGCTATTGATCACTACGTTTGCTTGTCTGTGAATCCGAAAGAATCAACCGAAAGACCGCTTGCACTAGATGCGCTTAAAGCCATGTCAAAATATTTAGACAGACAGAGAGTAGTGGCAATTGGCGAAATTGGGTACAATTTAATTAATGATTTGGAGAACGAATTATTTCAATTGCAATTAGATATTGCATTAAAAAAAGATATGCTTACGATGATACACCTACCCCACGTTAATAAAAAAGAAGGTATCGAACGGACAAAATCTGTTCTTAAAAATAAGAACATGCTAGAATCATCAAACAAAATTCTTATTGACCATAACACTGAAGAAACGATAGAGAAAACACTGGAACTTGGTTGTTGGGCGGGCCTAACTGTTTACCCAGTAACAAAACTTTCTCCTGCTAGGGCAATAGATATAATTGAAAAAAACGGAGTGGAAAAAATTATGATAAATAGCTCTGCTGATTGGGGAGTCTCGGATCCTTTAAGCGTCCCTTTAGTTGCCAGAGAAATGAAGAAAAAAGGTTTCAGCGACAATGATATCGAAAAGGTAACACTTTACAATCCCTATGAATTTTTTAAACAATCCCCCAATTTCCTTTGGAGTCCATAACAAGAAAATATGGAATTTGCATTTAGTACAAACGCGTTTAAAAAATATTCCCTAAAAGACACGATAAACTCTTTGTCTGAAATTGGGTATAGGGGAATCGAGATACTTTGTGACGTGCCACATGCATATCCAAAAACACTAAGTGATCCTGATTGTAAGGAAATCAAGGAATTATTGTTAGATTTGCAAATAAGCATCTCCAATCTAAATGCCTTTACCCTTTTTGCTATCGGGGATACTCATCATCCATCTTGGATTGAGAATGATTCCGAACTTAGGAAATTGCGAATAGAACATACAATAGATTGCATAAAACTAGCCCGAAAATTAGGGGCCAAGAATATATCCACAGAACCAGGCGGTCCAACAAAGAATGATGAATTGGGCAAAAATGAACAATTCAAAATTTTTGAAAAGGGTATTCGGGATGTATTACCTATTGCAGAAAACGAAAATGTGAACGTGCTTGTTGAACCGGAGCCAGGACTTTTGATTGAAAATTCCCAGCAATTTCTTCAGTTTATTAGAAATTTTGATTCAGAATATATTGGATTAAATTTTGACGTAGGACATTTTTTCTGCGTCGGAGAAGATCCAAGTCGACTAATTCCCCAATTATCAGATTATATCAGACATGTGCATTTGGAAGATATTGCTGTGGACAGAACACATAATCATCTTATGCTAGGAAAGGGTGCGATAGATATCTCCTCTGTCATCAAATCCCTCAAAGATATTGGTTACAATGGATTTATTACAGTAGAACTTTATCCTTATCAGGACTGCCCGACATATGCGGCCCAAGAGGCAATGAAGTTTATTAAATCACTTGACTATCTCTAGTCAAGGAGTGAATATTTACGCCATCCGATAATACAGTCGCTTTGCATCTGCTATTTTATTTCATTTGATACCAATGATTTTTATGAAAAACTTCAGTGTCAGAGATTACCTAGTTCTGGTCAGACTTCCAAATCTGTTTACACTTCCTTCAAATATTTTGGTCGGAATTGCTGTCATCTCGTCGTTTGCATTTACACTCACTTCATTTATCCAATTTTTATTGCTAGTTACTATCTCAGTCCTGCTTTACTGTGTTGGCATTGTGCTTAACGATCTGTACGACTTTGATATAGACAAGAAAGAAAGACCGAATAGACCTCTGCCATCAGGTAAAATATCAAGAAGATCGGCAATCGTTTTAGTCGCAATATTTTCAACGTTAGCTCTCATACTGTCTCTACTTGTCAGCTTTTCGACTTTAGTAATTTCATCAATTTTGTTTTTGACTATTTTTGGCTATGACAAATACTTAAAAAATACCCATGCAGGCCCGCTTACCATCGCATCTGCAAGAGTCATGAATATATTGTTGGGAACAAGTGTAAGTTTTAGAAGTGTTGATAGCTATTCTCAAATTGTCACACTGACATTCATACTGATAATTACATTTGTTTACGTCTCCTTGATAGGTTTCATAAGTAGATACGAAGTTCGCGGTTTTTCAGACAATGCAAAATTATTATTACCCCCAGCTATAGTTGCCATCGTTATTTCTTCAATCATATTGTTTTCCTTGATGGGATTTTTCAAACTTGAATCGCTCATAATACTCTCACTATTTTCATTCATAATGCTAATATCTTTCAGCAGAATTTATAGAAGAGATTCCGGAAGGACACAACAAATAGTCCGAAATATGATTTTGTCAATTATTGTACTTGACTCAACTTTTTTGACAGGAATAATTGGAATAGAGTTGGGACTTGCCGTCCTAATATTAATGGCGCCGTTGCTGGTATTGGCAAATAAAATGTATATGACTTGATATGAAATAATTAGAATTAAATTCTTGATAAAATCCATTACTCTAATGGCTAAATATGCAATAATTATCGATATTGTAGGTTTGGAGAAAAGACATATTTCTGAGGCCCTGACACCAAATATTTGTAAAATCTCTAGAGGAGGCGAAACAAGGAATTTAGAAACAGTATTTCCTGCAGTAACATGTACAGTACAAAGCAGCCTCCTTTCAGGTACGTATCCTGAAGTGCATGGAATTATTTCAAACGGATTATTTGATAAGCAAAATTATGCAGTTTCCTTTTGGGAACAATCAAGCAACCTCGTTCAGGCCGATAGAATCTGGGATACTCTAAAAATGAGCGGTAGTAGTTATAAGACGGCAGTCCTGTTCTGGCAAAATACCATGTATTCTAATGCAGATATTGTACTAACTCCGCGTCCATTGCACTTGGACGAAAGCATGATAATGTGGTGTTATAGCAAACCACCTGGGTTTTATGAAAAAATAGCAGAAAAAATAGGAAAATTTGATTTAACTTCGTATTGGGGTCCGTTTACTTCTAGAAAATCTAGCGAATGGATAGAGCAGGCAACAGAACTTGTATTGGAAAATGAGAGACCAAATTTCTTATTTACATATATTCCGCACTTAGATTATTCATTCCAAAAAAATGGGACATCGTACAATAATTTAAAAGACGATCTAAAGTTTGTTGATGATTTAGTTGGAAGATTAATTAAGAAGGTATCGGATTTGGGCATAATAGAAGATACACAGTTTATTATTTTCTCAGAATACGGATTTACAAATGTTAGTTCTGATATTCCATTGAATACTATTCTTAGAGAGAACGATGTTCTTTCAGTAAGAGGAATTGAAGGGGTAGAATACTTAGATCTTGAGTACAGTAAAGCGTTTGCAATGGTAGATCACCAGGTGGCACACATATACATTAAAGAAAATTATAGAAATTCAGTGAGAAAAATTCTAGAAGGGATAAAAGGTGTCGACCTAATATTGGATGATGAGCTGAAGCAGCGATTCAGAATTAATCATGTCAGAAGCGGCGATTTAATAGCAGTTTCAGATAAAGATAAATGGTTTAGTTACTACTGGTGGTATGAACCTTTGAAAGCTCCAAGTTTTGCCAGGAAGGTTGATATTCATAGAAAACCTGGCTATGACCCTGTAGAATTATTCTTTGACCCAACAACAAAGTCAATACCACTGAATGGTAAATTAATAAAAGGTTCGCACGGAAGATTGTCATCACAGCATGAATCAGGTCCGGTCTACGTGTCCAATATGAAAAACATTCCCAAAACAAATGATGCTGAAAATCTGAGTATCGTTACCATAGGCAAATATCTCAAAAGTATGGTATAACAGCTATCTGATTGCGCATGTCCTGGAAATACTCAATTACCCTGTCATCGTTTAGAAATTTGGAACCAATACAAACTACTCTTGAAAATTTAAGTAATGTAGGATTTAATTCGTTGGAAGTTTACGGAGAGCCTGATTCTCTTGATGTGGATAATCTAACACATCTACTTGCTTCATATTCTGTTGGCGTATCTGGAGTAACTGGTATGTGGGGACATAGCAGTGGATATTCAAAATTTCGCAATATGGTAACTGCTAACAATGAATTATTGACAGCCGCTCAGAATTATGTAAAAAAATGCATTTTGCTTTGCCAGAGGTTGGGGGGTAGCACTTTTAATATATGCCTATTTAGCAGTAAGCCACTCATTTCGGATAGCAACCACAAAACTTTATTGCCACGTGAAAAAATAAAATTAGCGTCGTCCATAATTGGGCCGCTGAGGGAATTAGCAAAATATGCTAGCGACTACAACATTGAACTCCTCATTGAGCCGTTGAATCGCTACAGTACTCCAGTTTGTACGGAAGTTGAGGACGCCAAATACATTATTGATCTAATTAACCAAGAAAACGTAGGAATGTTGCTAGACACTTTCCATATGAATATAGAGGAAGATTCAATACATAATGCCATAATACGCTCCAATACAATGTTAAAACATGTTCACATATCAGATAACAACAGGAAGATGCCGGGTTTGGCACACATAGACTTTAAGAGTATCATTGTAGCCCTTAAAAAGATAAAATATTCAAAGTATCTGACATTTGAGCCTAACTTTCAGAGCTCTGACTACAAAAACGATTTAAAATTTGGTCTACAATATTTAAAAAAATTATCGGGAAACTGAAACTTGAAAAATATGAATGAAATATATGCATTAAGCACATTTGGGGTGAGGTTTCGGTAGAATGCTAATTTATAACAATGAGAATTTCATTATAAATAACGAATTCGCAAAGAACGTTGAAAATGGACTAGCTGATAAACCAAAACATATATCGCCCAAGTTTTTCTATGACAAAATCGGATCAAAGCTATTTGAAGAAATATGCGACCAGCCAGAATATTATCTTAATCGAATCGAAGCTCAGATATTAAGAAAATCTGCAAGTCAGATCATTGACATACTGGATGAAAAAGCAATAAGCGTTATTGAACTAGGAAATGGAAATTCCCAGAAAACGAGAATACTGTTACGTCCTTTTCTTGCAAATTGGAAGAATGTTTCTTACTTTCCAATAGATGTTTCACTAAAAATGTTAAAAAAATCTATTAGAGACCTATCCAGAGAGTATTCGAATTTGCGAATCTTTGGCGTCTGCTCTGATTATGTCAAAGGACTAATCAAGATAAATGAATTTATGAAATTTAAAAGAAACATTCCTGATAAAAGGTTAATAATATTCTTAGGATCAAGCATTGGAAATTTTGATCCCAAAGAGGCGAACGCATTTTTGCACTCTTTATCAAAATATATTCGCAATGACGATGCACTATTGATTGGTTTTGACCTTGAAAAAGACAAATCAATTTTAGAGAAGGCATATAATGACAAGAAAGGTAAAACATCACAATTTAACCTGAATGTCTTGTCAAGAATTAATAAGGAACTTGATGGAGACTTTGAGTTATCGTCATTTGAACACAAGTCATTTTATAATTTACGCGAGCATAGAATTGAAATGCATTTGGAATCAAAGTTAGATCAAAAAGTAAGTATTGGAGCTATTGGTAAGGAGTTTCATTTCAAAGAAGGTGAAACCATTCACACAGAAAATTCTTACAAATATTCAAAAAATAGACTTTATGGATTAGTTAAGAACGCAGGTCTTCAAGTAATCGCAAACTTTACTGATCCAAAGAATCAGTACAGTTTAATCTTGCTAAAGAAGATCCCTTACACATCTAAATCCTGAAAAGGGAATTCTTTCATGTGGTTTGAAATAGTTCCTGTAACTGTTTCTAATTTGGGACCTTGGAGTTGCGAATGATCCTCCACGTAATACTTTTTGATTAATTGCCCACTTGTCCGTGTATTCTGAAAACTTTGATCTAAATCCAGGATACAAGACATATTCAGAAGAGGTCCATTCCCAGACATCACCTAGCATTTGTTGACAACCATAGTAACTTTTTCCTTGTGGGTACGATCCAATTTGAGAAGGTGCCCAATTCCAAGATTCCAACAGGTTTGCGTTATGATCAGAAGGCAACTTGTCTCCCCACGGGTAGATAGTCTTTTTCTTCAAATCTTGGTTCCAGCTTGCGGCTTTTTCCCATTCTGCTTCGGTCGGTAATCTTTTGCCTGCCCACTTTGAATATGCATCGGCCTCATAGTAGCTAACATTTGTAACTGGTTCATCTGGTGAAATTTTATTCAGGCCGGCAAAATCTTTCTTGTTCCAGTACCCTTCCATTTTTTGCCAGTATAAAGGTGCGTCCCATTTCTTTTCATTTACAATGTCCCAACCATCTGATAACCAAAATTTGTAATCTTCGTAACCCGCCGCATCGATAAATGCCATAAATTGCTTGTTTGTGACAGGATACGTGTCAATTTCATATGCGTTGAGATAGGTTTTATGTTCTGGTACTTCATTGTCATAACAAAAGTCACTTCCAGAAAATCCGAGTTCATACAGGCCTCCAGGTATTTTCACCATCCCTTGCTCTACGTCAGGATTATCAATACTGTTGGGCCTTTTATTGATTTTAGGTTGATAGTTGTCTTCTGCATCATCAAATCTTTGGAAATAGTGCTGAAGATCATAAATTAGGAGCTCCTGGTGTTGCATTTCATGCTGATTGGACAATTCAATATCATATGCCAAATTGCGAGTCAATGAGTTGTTCCTTTCTATGTTATCCAGAAATTTTAGAAACATGTCTTCGATTAAAGACCGATATTTTAATGTCTCGGAGACTTTAGGTCTCGGGAATTTTCCTCTGTCTGATTTTGGCAATATCTTTCTATATCGTTGATAATACGAATTGAGATAATCTGTATTTATTGATTCAGCATCTATATTCTGTTTGTATTTTTCAAGTATCTTTTGGAAAAACCAAGTAACATGTGCAATATGCCAGTTTGGAGTACTTCCAAATGGATCAGACTGCATTACTGCGTCTTCTATTGAAATTGGTTCAAAAATAATTGAAGTAGTATTTCTAACATTCAAAAAATCCAAACGTAACCTATTCACATCACTTGTTGTAACCTGAGTCAATCCTATTCATTAATGTACATCATAATATAATTTAATTTTTATTCGACATTACAAATTGAGCATTATGAAGGTAGGGAGATACACTCCCCCCTCTGGATGTCGAATTCATTTTTGGATTTTCATGCATTTCGTCAAGTGATATAATACGTATTGTAAGGTCTGAATTCAGACAGATATAGCTCGTATATCGCAGCGAACAGTTTTAAGATAAACTGTATTAAGTACTGAACTCAGGTTTGTATTTAGGAATGGCATCATGTCTAGGTACCAAAGAAAAAGAATTTATCAGAGATCTCAGCGAGTGGGATTTAGTAAAATTACACAAGAAATATACTTCAAGCTATAGAAGTGTAATGAAATACCGACTTTTACAAAAGAAAAGATTTTTAGCACAAGATCTACTGGCCATTAATTCAGTTTTAGAGAAATTACAAACCTTGTGAGTCAAGTTAACTCCATTTAGGGACAAGGAACGAGTCTGATTGATAGAATGAGCAGATACGAAAGTTCTTGACATTCATTTAGATGAAAGATAGATTCAAAATGATCTAATATAAATAAGCAATACTATGATGCTGTATATATTGAATCGTTCCTTTTCATGGTAATAAATATGTTCTAGCTTGAATTACTACTCGGCGTCGTTATTGAAAATATTTTTCGAATTTTAAGATCCAATCAATTTTACATTATGATCGAATTATGTTTCTGATATCTATCAAATCCCTAAGGATGGAGCTTGCCGTTTCCATACCCCCTGCACCCTTACCGATTATTGTTTGTTGACCTGAATGTTGGCATGTAAATGTAATAGCATTGAGAATTCCATCAACGCAAATTGGATCCTTCGTTGATATGGCCTTCGGTTCAACGGTTAGATTCTTACCATCACAAGTAGCGATTAATTTTATTGCATTCCCCTTTTTTCGTTCTTTAGTAACATCTGACGCCTGTACATTCCTAATACCAATTCTCTTAACATCACTCATGGTTGATTTCATGTTCATAACCAAGTTCGATGCAATAACGAGTTTTGCAACTGCATCATAACCATCAATGTCAAGTGTCGGATCCTTCTCTGCGTATCCTTTTGCAGATGCAACCTGGAGGGCTTGAGAAAAATTTAGGCCTTCGAACATTTTGCTCAGAATATAATTCGTTGTTCCGTTAAGAATTCCTTCAAATGAGAGGATTCTATCACCTTTCAAGCACCTCTTTGCAAATTCTAATATCGGAGTTCCTCCACCGACGGTTCCACTGAATTTAAATGCTATTCTATTATAATCTGCCAACTCCACCAAAGAAGGAAATTCTAAGGCAAGTGGTCCTTTATTGACTGTAATAACGTTTTTACCAGATTTCATGGCCGTGACGATATGGGTTTTTCCAGGTTCACCGTCTTTAATATTGGTGGGAGTTAGTTCAATAACAACTTCTGCATCTATATTTTCGATAACATCCAATATGGAACTACCTTCACAGGACCCATAATGAATGACTGATTTCTTTATCTTCTTTACACTCAATAATCTATCCAAGTCTAATCCTTGGTTGGAAGTCACGATACCACCGTTATCAGCACATGCAACTACTTTGGGCTTTATTCCATAGTCATTAAACAGATCTGCTGAATGAGACAATAATAATTTAACAAAGCTCTGGCCGACCACCCCAAAACCTAACAATACTAGTCTCAATTACTCTAGTATCTTAAAATATCAAGTTAAATAAGTTTGAATTCGCTTCAAAGGTACTTGTGGATAGGCAATTTACCTCATATTTCGGACATTTAAGACAACAAAGATGTATTAAATCAATGATGTGCCAAATGCACATTTTTTGACAATCATAATTTAATACATTTTTTACAAAAACTGGCATGAACCGCCAAGGTGTCGGGTTATTTGTTGGGATAATACGAGTGGAGATGAATAAAATTGTCTAGAGGATTTGCGGTCTTTGTATTCTGGTTGGTAGGCTTTGGAATCGGCTTTGCGGGATATCTTTCATTGCCCGGAATTGCAGAGTGGTTTACTACATCAATGCCAAAATTTGTAAATCAGGCAGTTATAGGTGCACTCATAGCAGGTATGATTGGATCTGCAGTAAGTACATTTACTGTGGTTGCATGGGCAAATAGAGCGAGCTAGTGCCTTACCAAAAAAGCTGATTTCGCACTAACTGACATTTTTCTATCAGATATCCGCATCTTTATTTATCAGTTGACATTAATAATTTGAAAAGGATTAAAAATGTCTGAACGTTTTTAATCTGTATATGTATAACGGAGAGTTAGAGGTACAGGCTAAAAGAAAGGCCTTGGCTGTTTTGCACGATGAAATTACTCATATTCTCAATGCAGCAAGAGATCTATCATCACTCACTGATTCCATAATAAAGGGAACAGATAAGGAGACTGAATTATCCCTTGTGAGGATGAAAAATGCCGGCGAGGAAGTAGAAAATCTTAGACGTAAGATGACCAGAGAAATTTCAGATACTGGAAGTCTCATGGTATACAGAGAAGATGTTTTGAGAACTGCCTATATCATGGATGATATAGCTGGATACATCACCGGGATTGCGTTCAGACTCTCAAACATCAAGATTGCGACCCTCAAGAAAGGCAAATTTGATGAGGACATTAGTGAGCTCATCAACATGGTGGTGGAGGCGATTTTCAAGTTAAATGAAATGGCGCGAGCTCTTAGCATAAACCCATCAAGCACAATAGACCTTGCACAGGAGGTGCAGAATATAGAAAGAAAGGTTGATAACTCTTACAGGAAAGTTGTAATTAAAGCCTTAAACGAAATTCCAAATACAAAAGATCTTCTACTTGTCAAAGATGCCGTGGAAGGTATAGAGGGAATGGCTGATAAATGTCAGGCGGCTTCAGACTCTCTTACGATACTTGCTCTGAGCATGTAATGAAATCTTATTCTGGTACTCTCATTGAGAGCAGAATCATAATTTGGAACATTGAGGATTCAAGGTCAATTTTTTCCCTAGGCTATTACGGTAAGCCTCTTGGGATTTACAAACCCAAAGGAGTCGATTTTGACACCCCTCTAATTCTCGATTTAATTGAAGGCTGTTATTTGGTCGAGTCAAAATTGCTTACGATAAATGACGTCAATGGCAAGAAAATACTCTTGAAACAGATGAAACAGATATGTAGAAAACAGTATATGGATTTTGATATAAAATATTTAGTATTCAAAAAATTGAGAGATGTTGGATATGTAGTCTCCCCTGGAATCAAATTTGGATGTGATTTTGCTGTTTATGAACATGGTCCTGGAATTGACCATGCGCCATATTTAGTACAGGTAGTGGATAATCGACATGATATAACAGCTACTGGAATCGTTCTTGCTGGAAGGTTAGCGACGACAGTAAAAAAGCAATTTATTCTAGCTATCACATCGACGAAAGCTAGTAGAGTATATTTTCTTAGCTTTGATTGGTGGAGAGCCTAAACGACATTGTATCCAACCAACGTGCTTTTTTTTAAGGTTGAAAATAGAACTAAAGATTTCTAAAGCTTAAATGGAACTTGATAAATTCAAAAATAGGCGTCCAATAAAATGCATTGTCAGTTCTGTTGAATTATCTGAATAATGCTAATTTCCTTATCTTTTACCCTTATACAGCCGCGGTTAGTAATTAGACGAGGACTTGAACCGATGTCATTGTTGTAATAATCTTCACGCTCCAATTCCAGCGAACCTAACGGGATTGCTTCGGCGGTCAAACCATTAGCGACCATCTGAGAGGCAAAAATTTCATTTATGTCCAGTTTTTTGAAAGTATCGGATTCTTCTTCCTCTTCATGTTTATTATTGGAATCGGTTGACGCATGTACTTCATCAGACATGCTTTTTCTATTTTCATACTGATAAATAAATTGTGTGAAAATTATTGAATTCCTAAAATTTTCAGGATTTCAAGATATTAAATTGAATGTACTCCATGGCTCGTTATATTTAATAATGTATTAGATATGCCTTGAACTTATGCCGCAAGGGGATGGAGTCATACTTGGTTGAACTTGATTTTGCAAACAAGGTTGTAGTAGTCACTGGAAGTGGAACTGGAATCGGGCAAGCTATCGCAAAGAAGTTTGCAGAAAATGGTGCTAGTATTATACTGCTTGGAAGGAGGAAAGAACCACTGGAAGAGACGCAATCTGAATTACAAAGCATAATTTCAAAGGTCGGAAGTTCAGGTAAAATCAAAATTTTCCCGGGTGTTGATGTATCAGATGAACAGGCAATAACTAACATGTTTAACACCATTGCAAAAGAAATAGGTCGTGTTGATATTCTTGTAAATAATGCGGGAGTTTCGGGACCTGTGAAACTTTTCACGAATTCAAATTTTTCAGATTTCAAAGAATGTGTAATGATCCATCTAACAGGTACATTTTGGACGACAATCAAATGCATTGAAAATATGCAAGAAGGCTCTAAGGTAATTACCATCTCTACTTTTTTCACAGAAGAAAACAAGTATGAACAACGCCCATATCGATTTAGAACTCCTTATACTAGTGCTCAAGGGGCCAAAAATAGACTAGCCGAAGCATTTGCATGGGAGTTGGTACCTGATGGAATACAATCAGTAGCAACAAATCCCGGCCCTGTTCATTCAGATCGTATATACAAAACTGTGTATCCTAAGGCAGCTGCTGAATTCTTACGCATTGGGGGATTTTCTGGGCTTTCATCTGCTGAAATAGAGAAATCATTGTATCGACTTTTGAATGTATTAGGAGAAGAACAGACTGCAATTGATAAAGAAATGGAGATGGTCGTGCAGCAAGTATTTAATGAAAGGATAAAAAATGAACAAGATAAAGTTCAGCTCACTTTATCATTACGAGAGCTATTATCAAAGACTCAGCAAATTGCTGAAAAGATACAAATGAATACAAAGAAAATGATAGTAGATAACGAGTTTCTCTCACAGGAACAGGTAGCAGAAATGGTACTTAACCTGTCATCTGAAAAGATGAGCAAGTTACTGAACGGAAAAATCGTACCCAACGACAGAGTATTCTATCCCACAAGACCAATAATCGGGACCTTTACTTATCAGAAGGAAAGTGATATTTCAAATAAAGTTATTGTGCTTGTAGTAAACTCTTCAAAAGAAAAAGATCTAAAGCGAGCAAATAATATTGCAAATTCTCTTGTGAAAAAAATAAAACAATTAGTCATCCTAACAGGAGACCCCAAAGATTTGGGTTACTACAAAGAGTACCACGCTCATTCCGTTAATTTGTCAAATGAACAAGCAGTTAAGGAAATGCTGAGAGTGGTACGCGAAAAATTTTCTGCGATAGATGGGGTGGTATTTTTGACTGGAGATTATGACTATGAAGCTGCACTAAAGTCACTTAGTAGAACACAGTGGGATAAGATTGTAGAAAATTACCTTTTCGCTCCTGCATTAATAACTAGACAATCAGTAGTGCATATGGTCCCCAAAGGTGCACTGAGTGAGCCGTCTTTGTTCAAGGGCTCGAATGGAACTGTAATTATCATTGGCCCTGATTCTCCCGTAGGAGACAAGATTTCTGGCGTCGTGAGGGCAAGGTCAGAAATTTTCAGGGGCGCTCTGAGACCTCTCAATGCAACAGTTAATCAGGAATTGCGGGATGTGGTAAAATCCAATATAAGACAAAACTTGATTCTAGCCGGTAATATCGAAGGCAGCCACCCGGATGAAGAAAAAATTCCTAGTTTGATATTGAACATCTTGTCACAGTCAAATAGTGGAAGTAATGGCCAGACCATTTTTTATGTCGATGAGTCCTAAGGGCATAGTTATGTAAATTCGCTTTTTTACGTCAGGCACTGCTCGAATATTATAAAAAGACACATTAATCTACAAATCTTAACTATATATTAGATGAGTGATAAATACGTTTTAGATACAAGCGTAATAATCGATGGCAAGGTTCCAGATATTCTACGTGACAGGATTTCTCCTAACAGCCAAATTATTATCCCCATAGCAGTACTTGACGAACTCCAAGCACAGGCCTCCACTAATAAACCTCATGGAATAGAAGGATTGCTTCAAATAAAGAAGATAAGGGATCTTTGTAAGACAAGTAAAATAAATCTTGAATTTGTTGGAACAAGGCCAACTATCGAAGAAATTAGACTGGCAAAACATGGAAGAATTGATGCGATAATAAAAGACATTGCTCTAGAAAACGATGCCACTCTGATAACGTGTGATTATGTTCAACATTTGGTATCAGAGGCACATGGAATAAAGTCTATGCTCCTTAGTTCCTCTAAAGAGGATTCAGAATTGCGGTTTGAAAAATACTTTGATAACGATACCATGAGTATTCATCTTAAGGAAGGTACATGCCCGTTTGCAAAAAGAGGGGTACCCGGCAACTTGAAGGTTGTACAATTAGAAAATCAGAAACTTTCATCCAAGGAAGTTGATGAAATCACAAAGGAAATTTTAGAACAATCACGCCTAAAAAAGGGTTTGAGGGAAATTAACAAGGATGGAGCTACCGTTATACAATTGGGTAAATATAGAATTGCAATTACTAAAGAACCATTCTCAGAATCCCAAGAAATTACTGTAGTGAGACCAATAGCGAAATTGACATTAGAAGATTATGGACTGAGTGAAAAACTGTTAGCACGGCTAACATCAAATGTAGAAGGAATAATTATAGCAGGTCCTCCTGGATCTGGAAAGAGTACATTGGCAAGCAGTCTTGCAGAGTTTTATGTCACGCAAAATAAAATAGTAAAAACCTTTGAATCACCCAGAGATTTACAAGTACCTAAGGAGGTAACCCAATACGGCCCACTTGAAGGGAGTTTCGAGAATGCCGTCGATATTCTATTGCTTGTGCGTCCCGACTATACCATTTTTGATGAAATAAGACGATACAGAGATTTTCAAGTTTTTTCTGATATGAAGTTAGCGGGCGTTGGAATGATTGGAGTGATCCATGCGAGCAAACCATTGGATGCGGTTCAGAGATTTATCGGCAGGATAGAATTAGGAATGATACCTCAAATTCTAGACACAATAATTTTCATGGATGCGGGCATGGTGAAGAAGGTCTATGAAATATCACTCACCGTCAAAGTACCTTACAAGATGACAGAAGCTGATCTTGCTAGGCCGGTAGTAGAAGTCAAAGATTTTTCGACCGGACTAACTGAATATGAGATTTATACATTTGGTGAAGAAAATGTAATAGTGCCTGTTGAACCAACTGACGAAGCCAACAAGAACAAAATATACAAGCTTGCAGAATCGAAGATTAGAGATGTAATACGACGATTTGATCCTAACCCAGAGATTTCAATCCTATCGGACAACAAGGTAAGAATTAAGGTCCAGAAAGATGTAATTCCTAGGATAATTGGAAAAGGAGGGACAACCATTAACGAACTTGAAGACATGCTTGGTGTAAAAATAGATGTAGAAATGAAGACTCCTACTCTGGGCAAAGAAATCTTCTTTGAAGTAAGCGAATCTGGCAACGGAGTCGTTATAAAGCTAGACGAAGAAACAATTGGTAACAAAGTAAATTTGCATATTGATGATGAATTTGTTTGTGCAAACCAAGTTGGAAAGAAATCGAGAATCAAAATAGACAAGAGATCGGAAAGTGGAAGAAGGATACTAAATGCAATAATTGCCGGACAAAAAATAAGAATTTTTCAAATTGATAACGGTTAATTCTTTGGAAAAAATAAGAATGGTGGTTGCTTCAACATAAATCCTTTTCAGATACCAAAATTTTTCATATTTTACTTACTAATTCTGTAAATCGTACCATCCTCAAATGATAGCACATAGAGCAATCCATCAGGTCCTGTCTTTATATCAGTTATCCCTGAGAAGCCCTCGCCAAATATCAACGAATCGAGTTCTTTGTTATTATCGATCACGCGATCTTCAAGTCCCGGATCGCTAAATTTGAAATCTGCTCTCTCTTCGTTTAACTCGAATCTGTACAGATTACCATAGCTAAAATCACCTACAAATGCATTATTTGCATATTCTATCCCCAATTTATCCGAATTCAAGAATTCAATATCAGTGATGCCAATAGAATTCCTGAAACTCAATATAGGATCCTTGTAATTTGAATCTGGAAAATTCACCAAATCATCCTGGGAAATTCCACTCTCCAATATTGGACCCATTGTTAATTTCCAGCCACTATTGAATCCAGGACTAACTAGATTAATTTCATCGAACGTTTGTTCACCATTTTCCGTGTCCCATAAGGCTCCAGTAACAGGATCTATGCCTAGTCCAAAGCTGTTTCTTATTCCATACGCTTGATACCAATTTATAGGATCATTAGAGTTGTCACTCTTGAAGGGATTATTAGGTGCCGGAGAACCATCGTTTGCATTAGTTTTTAAAATTGCACCACTAAAGTCCGGATCAGGACCATTAACTATATTTTGATCTTTTCCGTTGCGTTGTAACTCTCCAGTTACTGAATATAGGTATCCATCATTACTTGCAACTAATTTTCCTCCTTGATGATTGGTAGCAGGAGTTCCAGGAAGATCCATAAATTCTTGTTCATTTGTTAGCTCCGGACCAGGTACCAAGATGTATTTGTATATTCTGTTTATCAGCTGACCGTCCTTTACCGTAGCGTACAAAAATACATTTTCACCAACTTTTTCTATTCCCAGTAGTCCGCGTTCATTCTTAGTATCAACACTTAGAGATACCAATGGCTGTGATTGAAGCATTCCATTGCTAATCAGTCTTACATTTCCATCTTTTTCTAAGACCAAAATATTATTTTCATCCACAAATAACATACTGGTAGGAGATGCAATTCCACTTATGAAAGACTCTACTTTAAGATTAGGATCTTTTACTGATGGTTGTGCATATAATAAATTATTTTGTAGCATAATTGCAATTGTCAAAATAAGTAAAGAAATGGCAAATAATTTTTTCATACTCAGAACAAAAGTACTTTGTAATTATTATATTTTGCCTATGGGTCATTCACATATCTTTTATACTCAGGTTTCCTCTGACAAGATGCCATCAACCAGTAGAATTGTTCTCAGTTGTCTTGCCAGATCAGTAACAGAGACAATACCAACAACCTTTCCGTCTGATAGTATGGGCAATCTGCGTATTTTGTGATTGACCATCCTTTGTACAGCTACTTCTACTGGAGTATCAGGACTTGCATAAGTTTGTATTTTTGACATTATTGTTCCTACCTTAACTTTTGAGGATACTAGATCCTTATTACAGATTTTCTTGACAAAATCCTTCTCAGTGATTATACCTATAGGAACGTTTTCTCTCTCCACAATAAGAGAGCTTATGCGTTTTTCAGTCATGATATTCGCAGCTTCCTTAGCTGTAATACCTTCATCAATCGAAATCACGTTCTTTGTCATTATATCCTGTACTCTATCGTTCAATAGACAATCTTAAGACTCATCAAGATAAAAACCTAAGTCCGCAAATGACAGTGTGTGTATTATTGTTCACATTCTAACAAACTAACCTTGGCATTACAAATAAATTAAAATTACTAGTTCCTGACAGTTAAGGTGGAGTCCAAGTGAAGGCAGGAATAGTTGTTTTTCCAGGGAGTAACTGCGACCGAGATGTGCACCATATACTAAATAATGTCATAGGAATTAGTGCTCAATATATTTGGCACACAGACAAAACGATAGATGACTATGACGCTCTAATTTTACCTGGGGGATTCTCGTACGGAGATAGACTACGGGCAGGAGTCATAGCAGCTAAAAGCCCCATAGTCGATGCAATAATGAAAAAAGCTGACGAAGGATTACCAATTCTTGGAATTTGCAACGGATTCCAAATATTAGTCGAAGCCGGATTACTACCTGGGGCACTAGTTAAAAATGATAAATTAAAATTTTCTTGCAAGTGGTTAGAAATGGAGGTGTTAAATGTTAACACTCCATTTACCAATTTGTTTAGGTTAAACGATGAAATCAAAATACCTATTGCGCATGGAGAGGGCAGATATGTAATAGATGATGAGAAGATAAATGAGCTACATCAAAATAACCAGATTGTTTTCAAGTATAAAGATCAAAATCCTAATGGATCGACTGAGATGATTGCAGCTGTTTGCAATAAAAGGGGAAACGTTATGGGATTAATGCCGCATCCTGAGCGGGCATCAGAATCAATCCTTTCACCCAACAAAACAAATAGTAATGCAGGATTGATATTTCTATCGTTAAAAAATTTTTTAACTCAATACATAAAGAATTGATTCAATTGATATAGAATGCTAACAAAAAAAGAAGAAATTCATCTGTTAAAAAAATTGGGCAGGAAACCCAATCTTTTAGAAATTGACATGATAGATGCCGAATGGTCTGAACATTGTTCATACAAGTCATCGAAAAAATTTGTAAGATCATTACCATCACGCGGTAAAAGGGTAATAGTCGGTCCAGGATATGATGCGGGTGTATTGGATATCGGTGATGAAGACGTAATAACCGTTCATATTGAAAGCCATAATCATCCTTCAGCTGTTGAGCCATACGGAGGTGCCGCAACCGGCGTAGGTGGAGTGATAAGGGACATTATTTCGATGGGAACAAGGCCAATTGCGCTATTAGATGCACTCCGATTTTCTTCGTTGATTGAAGAGAGTAACGCGTCAAAGTCGAAGTGGTTGTTTAAAAATGTTGTAAATGGGATTGCTGATTACGGTAATTGCATAGGTATTCCTACTGTTGGGGGGGACATAGAATTTGATAACTCCTTCAGGAATTACTGCCTGGTGGATGTTGCCGCAATTGGTCTTGGCAAGAAGAATCAGGTTATATCCCATCATGCACAAGACGATGACCTTGTAATACTTGCCGGGAATCCGACAGGAAAAGATGGAATACGAGGAGCCTCTTTTGCCTCAAAACTACTCGATGACGAAGAAGATAGATCTGCTGTTCAAATTCCCGATCCATTTTTGGAGAAATTATTGATTGAGGCTACAATAGAAGCATCAGATAGCAAGTGTATTAATGCCATGAAAGATCTCGGAGGAGGAGGATTATCTTGTTGTCTTTCTGAGTTGTCCGACCTAGTAGAGAAGGGAATTGAGGTTGAGTTATCCGCAGTTCATACCAAAATACCTGATCTTTCGCCAAACGAGATAATGATTTCAGAGTCACAGGAAAGAATGGTATACATCATAAGCAAAGAAAAATTATCTAAATTTGAAGATATATTCAACAAGTATGGCATAACGTATTCGATTATTGGTAAGGTAAATGGTAATGATAATTTGAGAATCCTCTACCGAGAAAAACCAATTGCCAATATATCATGCAATTTGATGGTTAATGCACCTCCGGCCAATAGAAACTCAAAGAAACCAAAATACCTGAAAAGTCCAAATAAGAAGAGTCGTCATCACAAGGTGGATGATTATAATGGAACATTACTTCGATTACTGTCAAATCTTACAGTTGGTAATAAAGATTGGATATTTCAACAATACGATCATGAAGTAGGTCTGAGAACGGTTATAAAGCCTGGAGCAAATGGGTCAGTCATAAGAGTAAACGACAACAAATTTGTATCTATAAAATTAGATGGAAATTCAAAACACTGTTATCTTGATCCATATCAAGGAACATTAGGCTGTTTGTCGGAGGGGTGCAGAAACGTTATATCTACAGGAGCAGAGCCAATTGGAATTATAGATCATCTGCAGTTTGGTAGTCCTGAAAATCCTCAAATATATTGGACGTTCATGAAGTCAATTGAAGCGATAATAGACTTTTGTAAATTTATGCGCATCCCTGTAGTAGGGGGAAAGGTCAGTTTTTACAATGAAACAATGAATTCTCCTATTAAACCATCACCTGTAATTGGCACTATTGGGTTAATCAGAGATCGAAGGCATATTACTAGCAATGTTGCAAATTTAGGAGATACGTTATTTATCATAGGACAAACAAAGGATGAATTAGGCGGTTCCGAATACTTTCATGCAACGTCTCGCCCCGAATACGGAAAAGTACCAATGGTAGACTTGGAAATTGACAAGAAAAATGGATTGGCCGTGTTGGCATTGATACATAAAGGATTGATCAATTTCGTGCATGATTGTTCAAAAGGCGGAATCGGAATTGCGCTAGCTGAATTAGCCATTTCCAGTAATCTAGGAATAGACATTGACTTGGAACGAATTCCAAATAATTGCAAACGACATGACCACTTGCTATTTTCGGAAAGCCATTCCAGGTTTATCATTGGGACCAATCAAGCAGATAAAGTTAAAAGAATATTAAAAACTCGAAAATGTGTTTTTTCTGAAATAGGTAAGGTCGATGGAACTAGGACATTGAATTTACGCGACTCGGGTGATCAAATAATAGAATTAACGGTCAGCGATTTAGAAAAAGCCTACAACACAATGAGTAAAATAATGGATGGCTCCTAGTCACAAATTTATTTGGAGTAAGTTTTAATTAAATGGATCAAGAAGAGATGATCGATAATGGTTCATGAGAATTGTGGAGTCGTCGGTTTTTTTTCTCTGGATCACCATAATGTGGTACCATATGTAATTGATTCGTTGCGTTCTCTACAGCACAGGGGACAAGAGGCTTGGGGTTTCGCCGTACCATCAAAAGCTCCTTACAAAAATTTGGGCTTGGTATCTGCATCAAGAAATTTTAGAAGTATCATTAGAAAATTCAATTCTCATGCTGCTATTGGTCATGTAAGATATTCTACATTTGGAAAGAGTAATTTAGATAATGCACAGCCTCTAAAAATCAAAGATCTGTGCATAGCGCATAACGGCACCATAGCCAACGTCGAAGAATTATCAAACATGGTAGGAGGATGCACTTTTTCTCCACAAACAATGACGGATACACTACTGGCCGCACAAAGATTAATGATGCATCTTGAAAAAAATGATAACATGGTTGAAGCACTTCGGGTATTAAAAGAGGAAATGATAGGCTCTTTTTGCTTTACGCTTTTAACCGATGATGGTTCGGTTTATGCTGTCCGGGATACACGTGGATTCAGACCTCTAGTACTAGGTCATATTGAAGAGTCGAATACATATATGATATCATCCGAATCATGTGCTATTGATACCGTTGGTGGTAAACTTATAGGTGATATCCAACCTGGAGAATTGTTGAAACTAAGCTCAAAGGGTATCGAAAGACAACAATTTTCTACTAGTGAATATCATGCACATTGTGCTTTTGAATTTACTTATTTCGCACATCCAAGTTCTGTCATAGAAGGAGTAAACGTATATGAGGCCAGGAAAAAAATGGGACACAATCTAGCAAGAAAATATCCCGTCCATGATGCGGACGTAGTCATACCAGTTCCAGATTCGGCCAGACCTGCGGCCCTAGGATACGCCGAAGAACTCGGAATCCATTTCGAAGAGGGTTTATTAAAAGACAGATATAGGAAGAAGGGTTCGATGAGAAGCTTTATTGAACCTTATCATGGAGAGCGTATTGAAATTAACAAGGGCATTATTCCAATACCAGAAGTAATCAAAAGTAAAAACGTAGTAGTAATTGACGATAGCATAGTTAGAGGTACAAGTTCACAATCCATCATAAAGATTCTACGGACTGCCGGCGCATCAAAGATTACACTCATAGTTACTTTTCCACCAATAAAATATCCATGCTATGCAGGAATTGATTTCCCGTCCCAAGATGAACTTTTGGCGTTCCAGAATCAACAACACGGTGATCTTCAACTCGAATCTGAAATTGCAAAAAGCATTGGGGCGGATAAAGTAATTTACAATGATACCGTTACTTTGGCAGAGGCTATCGAGATTAATGAAAAGGAGTTGTGCTTTTCTTGTTCTACTGGTAATTACAAGCCACTAGGAATAAAGCCTGTATTCAAGACTCGGGCTGAAGTAAAGGGAGAAGTCTAGAATAACCTTACAATAAATTTTACCACACATTTGGACAAATAGTGACTGGCGACTGTTTGTGTATATAGGTCCAGTAAATTGCTTAAATATTTGAAAATTAAATTAATCTGAATTGAAGAAACTGAGTCTTCTCTATTGCGTTGCAGGAGTAGTTTCGATATCTATTATCATTTATTTTGTGATTCAGTACTATCAACGTCCTGACTATGTTCTGGAAGTCGATGCAATGAGGGAGGACCAGTCACTTTTTACAAATAGCAGGATAGTCCTAACAAACGCAGGAAAAGAGCCAATTACTAATGTTAAAGTATTTTATGGAGTTAAAAACGAAACAATTCAAACTATTAATCCCGGAGACAAAATATCACTCTCGCCTCCGGAAGGAAGTAACTTGAATCTTGTCAGAATAATTGCGGACAATGGGATAAATATTACAGCAGGATATCGAACTCCCATTAAGATGCCAGGAATGATGGGCTCATAAATATTAGATCTCCTTCCCACTATTAATAGAAAACCCGTTAGTACACAGTTACTCGAATGTGCTTTGTATTCATTATAACTAAAAATCATGACATTAAAATTACCGATTGTCAATTTTTTGCTATTGAAAAATTCAGTATTCAAGTCGCTATGCCAGGAAATAATCAAAGTTGATTCTTCTATTAGATCTGCCGGAATTACAAATGAAGACGGTGTAATATTGCACATTAGTCATCGCAAGGGTATCAAACCATTACTTTCTTCCGAAGAACGTGCTCAGTATGCTATTACTGCAGCAACCAGGCAATTTACAAGACTTAGGTGGGAAGTCTTATTGGGTAAGATACAGTATGCAAGTTCTCATTACTCCAAACTTATTCGGGCCACTATCCCCATCACTGACGATAATAGAAAATTATCCTTTGTGATAATATTATCCTTTGATGCAGGAACAGATAATTTTCATGAAATAATAGTAGAAAAGATAATTCCATTGATAAAGCAGAGGAAATCTGCTTTGATAAAATCCTGACGCCAAAGCCAATATTAAAAGTTCTGATTTTGTTTATTTTGCAGAAAATCCTCCATCTATAGTCAGAGTAATTCCTGTAATCCAATTCGCATCATCCGAACATAAATAAACAACAGCTCCAGAAATATCACTAGTGTTTCCAATCCTCCTTAGAGGAAACGATGATTCCAATAGTTCCTTAGACTTTTCATCCTGTAGATAAGGCTCTATCATGGGACTTCTTATAGTGGATGGAACAATACAATTACATCTAATACCATATGGACCATACTCGACTGCGATACTCTTTGTAAACATTATGATACCAGCTTTGGTAGCGCCATATATGGAAAGTGGAACATTCGGAATAGCCCGTATGCCCAGCAATGATGAAATATTTACTATGTTTCCATTTTTTTTATCCATTATTATTGGCAGGACTGCCTTGGTCATTTGAAAAGTCCCGATCAGATTTGTAGATATAAGATTGTCCCATTGATCCTCCCTCATTTGGTGAAACGGAATTGGGTCATTTAGAACGCCAGCGTTATTTACAAGAATATCTACAGTGTCGAACGAAGATATAGTTTGTTCAATAACATTCAGTACTTCTGCTTCTTTAGTAATATCCGCACTTACCGCAAGTAAATTACTACTATTATCATTATCTGAAATAACCTTTGTCAATTTTGAACGACTTCTACCTACGAGAGTCACCTTGCAACCTTCTTTAAGTAGCCGTTCAGTCGTGGATCTTCCTACGCCCCCACCAGCGCCTGTTACAATTGCAACTTTTTCTTTGAGACTCATATCATAAGCAATACATCTATAAACTTTTAAAGTTTAAAGAAATATAGATACTTTAAATTTGTAATAAATTTGTATTCTAAGGATGAAGCAGCCCTTTTCATTTTACAAGTACGGATTTTCCCCCAACGGTATTACGTTAGGAATCATAGGCGGAGGTCAACTTGGAAAGATGATTGGAATTGAGGCAAAAAGAATGTCGATGAAGCTTGCATATTTAGATCCTGACATGAATTGTCCTGCATCAACCCTTGCTGATCAAATGATCGTAAGTGATTTCAAAGATGAAAAATCTATTTTGGAACTAGCCGAAAAAGTTGACGTATTAACTTATGAAATTGAGCTTGCAAACTCTTCAGTCTTAAAAGATCTTGAATCTAGAGGGCATTTGATTCATCCAGCTTCTGGTGTACTGAAAACAATTCAAAACAAACTTCGGCAAAAGAAATTTCTAAAAGCAAAAGGTATACCGGTTCCAGCATTTGAAGAAGTCACTTCAGTAGAACAAGTAAAAAAAATCTGTAAGGAATTTGGTTATCCATCAGTATTGAAGGCCTGTGAGGATTCCTACGATGGAAGAGGAAATTTTTTAATCAGATCTACCGGTGACGTTGAAAGAGGAATCAAGTATTTTGAAGGAAGACGATGCATGATAGAAAAATACATTCATTTTACAAAAGAAATTTCCGTGATGGTTGCTCGCAATACTCATGGACAAATCGTGTCGTTTCCTGTAGTCCAAAACATTCACACAAACGGTATTTTGGATACGACTATGGTCCCGTCAGGTGAAAATAGAAAGGTGGAATCTAATGCAAAGTCGATAGCTGAAAAAGTAGTAAAGTCATTAAGAGGTGTTGGTATATTTGGTATCGAAATGTTTCTGAAAGACAATAAGATAATGATTAATGAAATAGCCCCCAGACCTCATAACTCTGGTCATTATTCAATTGAAGCATGTAGCGTTTCACAATTTGAACAACACATTAGAGCCATACTTGGACTGCCGCTAGTAGAATCCAGATTGCTATCTCCAGCTGTCATGATGAACATTTTGGGGATACCTGATTACTCTGGAGAGTATTCGTTTAGAGGAATCGAAAAGGCTTTGTCCGTTCCTGGTCTTAAACTACATTTTTATGGTAAAAGGATTACAAAACCCCAGAGAAAATTGGGCCATTTTACTGTCACCGCAGAAAGGATAGAGGAAGCATTATCTAGAGCTAGAAGAGTAAGGAAGTTGTTAACAATTGGAAAACGAAATGGAAATAAACAAAAAAAATAAGCCACTTGTTGGCATCATTATGGGAAGTGATTCTGACCTGCAGGTAATGAACCAGGCGTCAGAATTTTTAGACAAGAACCATGTTCCATATGAAATGCAGATAGTCTCAGCTCACAGGACACCAGAACTAATGTTCGAGTACGCGAAAAGTGCAAAAAAACGCGGCTTAAGGGTAATAATTGCAGGAGCTGGAGGATCTGCACATTTGCCAGGCATGATCGCATCACTGACTACCTTGCCTGTAATAGGTGTTCCTATAGAGAGTCATAATTTAAAGGGAATTGATTCTCTACTTTCCATTGTTCAGATGCCAACAGGAATTCCCGTGGCTTGTGTCGCAATAAATGGTTCTATAAACGCGGCAATCTTGGCGTGTCAAATCTTGGCACTAAGTTCAAAAAATATTTCAACATATGTTGAAGAATATAGAAAGAATTTGCACAATACTGTTATCAAAAAAAGAGAACGAATGAATAAAAAGTAGCATTGCCTTCCATGGATTAATTTAAGAAATGTATAACATCATTATAAATAGTGCTACGGTGATACCAAGTGAGGTTTTTGTTATATTCATTGACTTATTCAAAGCCTTAGCATAATTATCAAATTGGTCGCTACCCATTAGTTTTATTTCCGAATAGCCTTCCAAATATAAGGAGCTCGAAGATGTCGATGTTGTATTGTATAATGCTTTCTGAGAGATTTCTTTAAAGGCACAAACAATATCTTTGTCAGAAGTAACATCACCTAGAGCATAATATCCTTGGCGTGTCCTTTTTCCGGAGCTAGAATGTGTATCTGACGAGCAAACTTCTAACATATTCAAACCCTGTTTGTTTAATTTATCCAGAATTTTTTCTCGTAGTCCATTTACAAGATTATTTGAGTCTGCCCAACCGATAAGGTAATTTTGATTGTCGATTTGAAAATTAATAACACCAATACCGGCTCCGCCAAGTTCAATAAATTTGATACTTGAATTCATAGAGTTAGCATATCCAACTTTGTACGAGTGATATTGATGTTCCTTAAGTTTATTTAAGGATCTTAGAGCGAGATTACAGATGACCTCTTCTTCTTCCGATGCTATCTTCTTTCCTAATCCATTATGTGCATCAACGACCATGATGCTAGAGTATCCCACTTCAGTTGCATATCGTTCGATTCTTTCTCGAATTGAATACGGTAGATCCTCCATACCTCCATCTTTTGAAACGATCAAGATCAGAATGGTCTTAAAATTAATGCAGGTTAAAGTAAAATCATTTGATTTTGTTTGTAAAGGCAAGGAACACTTCTTGCCAGTATTTTTAAGAACGGAATTTTTTAGCGATTCAAGATATTTGTTGACTTCCTCGTGTGTAGGTAGATTTTTAGAATGGTCAGAAACACTGTGTAGAACTATTGCGTTGTTTTCAAAGAATTTAAACATCTTGTGCGGTAAATCACTTCCTCCTATCGGATTAAATGGCCCCGGATGTATATCAGGCAAAACAACAAATATGCTTTTATCTTGATCCCTCTCAAATTTAATCATCATAGTTTTTATTTTATCTGTTTTGGATCTCGAGTCGAATATATCTTCCATTTTCTCTTGCTTATTTTCTGTCCACGCCGATAGAAACGCTTGTAGAATTCTGAATGTGCTTTTTAAATGGGGATATCCAGCTCTATCAGCTAATATAGACCATACAACTCCAACAATATAGATAATTGAACCTAGGACAAGTACTCCAAGATAATCCTGCGGAATTGATGTGGTGGAATAGGGTAACAAGTTAGAAAAAAGTATCACAGGCATTACAAATGAAATTAATATAGATTTAAGCATTCTTGCTCCAAAGACGGATGTAAAAATACCGTAACGAAGTCCGCCCGCTATGAATAATCCTCCAAGACAGTAACTAAGAATGCTTGAATTTTTGTTAAAGATAACATTTGCCAATAATCCGAGCAAAATAGTTACTAACCAAAAAGAGTTTGAGAAGGCTGCAACATGAATCACTTTTGAAATCTTGTTTGTTGGAGTACCTCTAAGTAAGAATAAATCCAGAAAAAATCCCGTACAGATGATGACAACACTTAATATTAAATGAAGGAACAGTTCTGTTACAGAATACGATTCATGATTAATGCCCACGATCGCCAACGAGGAAATTATCGCAATAATTGCCGAAGTCTTATACGAAGAAGGGTTTAAAAGTGTAAAATACCACCTTCTATGGATATCAGTTACACTATCTTCACTTATCAATTAATTTACTGTTGAAATTCTATACTGGAAAAACGATTCTAATGATAATTGATATTCCGATAAGAGCACCGGTAACACCTAGTATAACTTCTGGTTTTACTTTTACACCTCGGGTTTCATCTTCAAAAAACCTCAATAAACCTGCGCTTGATGCAGGCAACGGTGCATTTTTCTTCTTTCCTTCACCCAATGTGAAAGTTCTTGATAAATCATCTCTTAAATACATTCCGTTTTATTTCACATTTTGATTAGATAGTCTTAATATTTCATTAACAAAATTACTTTTTTCTAAGATTTTAATATAATATTCAATGACTCTCAATCTTTGTTCCTCTTCGATTAAATTAGTGTCTGTGCCTATTTTACCAATAAGTTCTGCCAACCTATTTCCAATTTTTACATTGATGCTATCCTTATAGTTTAGCTGTTCTGAACTGCTAAGATCTTTCGCCGGTTCTTGTGTTTCGGTACTAGTTTTGTTCCCACAGATAATACATTTAGTTTCGTTATTTTTTCTGACTTGTATTCCGCTGCATTTCTCGCATGGTTCAGATAGTAGCGTTCCTCCCTTAAGTAGGGATTCCGCAGCATCTTTCAAATTTTCTTTATACTTATTATCAGATACTGACATCTTCGGCATTTAACCTATCATTAATGTAAATTAAAGTCTTCTCAGCCAGCTCAAATTATTCAGAATTCAATCGTTGATTTAACGGTATCAATAAATTTCAATTTTTTCAATCAAACATGTAATAGTTGATACTTAATCTGCACCGGGCAAGGCTTAATAATGAGAATACTTCATTTGAGATTAATTATAATATGGCGGTGATATGCAAAAAATGCGGACTACCAAACGACCTATGTGCATGTGGCGAGCTGGATAAAGAAGACACTAGAATTGTAATAAGACTTGAAACAAGAAGATTTTCAAAAACTACTACCATGATAGAAGGCATTGATCCAAAGTTGAGTGATATACAACACATTGTTAAAGAATTGAAAAGCAAATTAGCGTGTGGTGGAACTGCAAAAGCTGGTTTCATAATGTTGCAGGGAGATCACAGGGACGACGTAAAGTCTTATCTAGTGAAATTTGGTTTCACTGAATCTGCAATAGAAGTACAATAGTAACATAAAGTTTGAATTAAAAGATTTCAAGTTTTAATAATGATGTTATTTGATTCTATAACTAATTGAAAAAATAAAGACAAAAAATAATAATTTGTGTGTCGACTTACATTGATTTACCAATGATGTTTTTCATCAGGAATCAGACCTATCTGACCTGATTCGAAATATTTGTCCAGTTCTCTTATCCAACTTTCCTTTGCAGAACCTCCACCCAAGCCTTTTCTTCTCAAATAGAAAGCAATTACTGCTAGCAAGAACACCGCAAACATTATTGTTCCAAATATGTAGACCATTACATCATAGAACAAGGGATCGTACGATGGACCGATTTGACCGATCAGACTGTGTAGTGTATTTCCAATCATTGTAAAGAGTCCTTCAATTCCGCTCATTATCTATTAGCACATTAATGCTATGATATATACATTTTGGTGAGATGATGCAAACAAGCCTAAAATCGAATATAGATTCACAATTAATACGAAAATCGAAAAAGTTATTCAAAGAACAGATAATTGCATTGAAGAGATGCATCTTGAGAGTGTAACACATATAGAAAATTTATGAAGCTTTTTCACTAGCAAGATTAATGAATATAAAATAAAAAAATAGTAGTAAAGTAACGCTATGCGCTTACGGATTTTTTACTTCTACTCATCACCATAAATGCAGCAGCTACGGCGCCAAATATTGCGACAATTGCAACAGTGTAGAGCGCAGCGTCACCGATGTTCTTGCCAAAGAAGGCAGTTCCAGAACCATATGCACCAGCTTGTTGAGCATTGGATACCTTTTCCTTAGCTAAACGAAGTTGTTCTTCAACACCAAGTGCTCCTCCGGTATCTTGGCCCGAGTATTGTGCATTTGCGGTTTGATAGAAGGTTATCGCTAAAGGTCCCATTGCAATCAGTATGGATGCTATTGTAACGACGGTAAGTGAGTTCATACTAAATTTGTAATTTTAAATCCAATTATATAACTTTATTGGTGTTAAAAAAATTTTAACTGAAAATTTCGATATCCTTGTATGGGGAATTTAGGAATTTCTAGTCACTCGTCTTATAAGTAACATTTAAGATGCTCATTATTGATTCGTACTTTAATGGCTCGAATTCATGCACATACACATGGAAAATCGCACTCAACACGACCCATCTCTTTCAATGCTCCTTCTTGGATTAATCAGAAATCGGAATTACCTGCGATTATAGTTCAACTTTCAAAGGATGGGCTTAGTCCAAGTGAGATTGGAATTAAGATGAGGGATCATTATGGAGTTCCATTAATAAAGCCAATATTAGGTAAGGGGATAAACCAGCTTCTTGAAGAAAATAATTCCACTCCAGAAATGCCCGAAGATCTTAACCAACTTGTTCAAAAGGCGTTAGATCTTCAGAAACATCTAAAGGTGCATAATACTGACAAGAGGAATATCCGTTCTCTAGAGTTGATAGAAGCTAAAATCCATAGACTTTCAAGATACTATAAAAGGAAAGGAAAAATTTCGCAAGATTGGAAATATGCGGCTGTTATTGCTAGACTTGAATAATGAATTAAATGGGTTACAACGAATTTAATGAAAATATAAATTCTACAAGTGAAAAAGTAAGAAATCTAATTGACGAAAAAAAGGATATCCTAATAGTATCTAGTTCTTCATGTGATGGAATTATTTCGGCCAGTGTATTGATTAGATCAATTTGGAAATCTGGCGGAAAAGCAAGCGCACGTTTGGTGAATAATTTTACTAAAGAAAGTATTGATCAATTGAAGAATGAGGATCATGAATTTTATTTTTTTACCGATATTGGTACTGGTTTCACCGAACTCTTCAATAAGCTTTTTTCGAAAAACTGGGTCACAATTGATCACAAGAAACTTTCCTTTGCCGAAATGGCCACGGATGATAATAGCGCCATACTAAATCCCTGGAAATATGATATTGACGGAAGGAAAGAAATTTCGTCGGGTGGAATCTCTTATCTTGTAGCGAAAAATTTGGATAAAAAATTTGCAGAACTATCTTCTCTTGCAATTGTTTCAGCGCTGGGAGATTCCCAAGATGTAGGTGACAAAAGATCGCTTATTGGTCTTAATAATGAGATACTTGATATTTCGAAAAAAAGTGGAGTAATTCGAACAGATATAGATCTTTTGTTGTCTTTTAATGAATCCCTTCCTATTCATGAATCCATTGCTAACACTTTTGTTCCCTATTTACGTGGACTAACCTGTAACGGAAGCAAGTGTCTTGAAGTCCTAAAGAAAACCAATATTCCCTTGAAAAAAAATGGAAGGTGGAGAACAATAGCCGATACTACCCAAGAAGAAAAGTTTCTGATAATTGAAACCATTAAGGACTACCTTAATTCTCAAATTAACGGTAATTTTGAAAAAATAGAGAGCATGTTAATAGGGTTTAACTACTTTCTTCCAACTGAGGAATATGGAAGCCACGTGTATGAGGCTCGCAGATTTTCAGAGTTATTGAGTTCCTGTGCCCTTAGTAAAAAAACAGGATTGGGTATGAGTATTTGCCTTGGTGAACGATCAGGTGCTCTTCAAGAGGCGGCGACTGATGAGCAGGAATTTAAGAATGGTTCCCATAAACTTGTATCAAAAATCCTAAAAGAAAAATGGAGATTTTCTGATAAAGGTTCGCATGTAATTATTAATGCCGATGGCATCATTGAACCTGATTACGTAGGTTACCTTTCTCGTTTATTGACTTCACATTACCAGATCAATAACAACAAAGTAATCATAATGAAAATGGCAATCGATGAAGACTATTCCAAATATTTACTTGGTTCTTTGCATGAAAGTATTGATGTAGAACAAATGACCAAGGAGTTATCAGATAAAATTGACGGAATTACGATCACATTTAGTAATAAGGATGGACAGATGATCATAAATCCACTCCAAGAGGATTCACTGATGTCTATTATTTTGAAGCAATTTAAGATTTCACTATGAGAGAAGGATTTAATATCAAGTCGAGTATGAAAATACTCTTTGATAGTAAGAAGGAACTTGATACTATGATCAATGTGCTCACCCCAGATAATGTTCGCATCCCTGAAGGATTAAAAATTGATATTAAATCAAAAAATAACTATCTTCTCATTGATGTTTTTTGCAAAAATGGTTCAGGAACGTTCCTTAATACTATAGATGAGATCCTAGAGCATATATCACTATCAAGGACATTGACAGCCAATGATTGATCCCAAAATTCTGAAGGATAATCCTAATCTCTTACAAGACATGCTAAGGAATAGAAAAGTTGACTTCCCTTTTTCTGAATTACTGGACCTGGATAGAAAAAGGCGTGAACTAATTATAGAAACTCAGAATTTCAGACACCAGAAAAACACACTATCACAAAGTATCGCGAATAAGAAGAAAAATCAAGAAAGTGTTGATAGAGAGCTTGATGAAATGAAAAAAGTTGGCGAGCAAATGGCCAGTTTGGAAAACAAGAGGGATGCCGTAGAAAAGAGATATTCAGATTTAATTTATTCTATTCCCAATTTATTACAGGAGTCAGTGCCAATTGGTGATAGTGAGAAAGATAATATCGTTATCAGAACATATAACGATTTCATAAAACCCAAAGTTAAAAGCGACCACGTTGATTTGGCAAATTCCCTAGGATTGATTGACTTGGAAAGAGCTGCGAAGATATCTGGAGCCAGATTTTATTTCCTGAAAAATGAGCTTGTTCTGATGAATCAAGCTTTGACAAACTATGCTCTGGACTTTCTTGTTGAAAACGGGTATCAATTGATTCAGCCTCCGTATATGCTGAAGAACGATGCAATTAAAGGCTCCATCATCATGGATGATTTTGAAGACGTAATCTACAAAATTGAAAATGAAGACCTGTACATGATTGGGACATCAGAACACGCAATGGCTTCAATGCATATGGATGAGATATTGGATTCAAAAAACCTTCCTCTTAGATACGGCAGTATCAGTCCATGTTTCAGAAAGGAAGCAGGAGCTCATGGAAAAGACATGAAGGGGATTTTTAGAGTCCATCAATTTGAAAAGGTAGAACAATTTGTGGTAACAAACTCTCCAAACTCTTCCGCTGAACACGAAAGAATGTTGAGTATAACAGAAAGGTTTTACCAAAATTTGGATATACCGTTCAGGATTGTATTGTTAAATAGCGCAGATACAGGGAAAGTATCCTCAAAAACTTATGATATCGAGGCATGGATGCCCGGGCAAGACAAGTATAGAGAAATTGCTTCTTGTTCTAATTGTATCGATTTCCAAGCGAGAAGATTAAGGATACGCCATAGAGGAAAAGTCAACGAAGAGACACAGCTTGTGCATACACTAAACAGTACCCTTGTCGCCACTGAGCGAACAATGGTAGCAATTCTTGAGAATTATCAAACAACTAATCAGAATGTAATAGTTCCAACTGTACTGCGAAAATACATGGGTGGCATGAAAGAAATAAAAGTAAAATGAATTATTTTTGAGTCTTTATTAATTATTAGTAAACTTCACTTAATGTAAGTTCCACCTGCAGAGGTAAAAACATCTAGACTCATATCGCAATTAAATTTTTAAATTTAATCTAGAATTGTTTCTTGTTTGTTAAAAAAAATCTTACCACTTTTTTATCAAATCAGTTTATAGCAATGCAAAAGTAACACAAGATTTAAAAAAGGGAATAAAGCAATTGATGAAAAACCGGTTGAGTGATGAACAAGAAACAACCAAGCCCACCGACCAGTTGCATGTGTAGACTGGTACAACTGGTGGGTTGTTTTACACAAGTAGTTGCGAAGAAAGTTATAGGAATCTGCTAACGATTCTAAAAAAATTTAATACAATAATAACCTACAAACGTTAATGGACATTCAATTTCGCACCAGTTTTAATTAATTCCACTTGAAATCCGAAGTATCTGGAAAGAACCTATCAATGGGCACAAATTCGCGTCCGAAGATTTCACCTTGCGGAAACTCCTTTGTGGCGACGACAACATAAACATCTTCATTCTGGACCAATTTGTGAAGGGTCCTTAAAGATTTACCTTTCAATTCTCCTTGGAGATCGTCAGAAGTTACACCCCCCACAGCAACTGTACCTTCAACTTCATGTTTTTTTGATAGCAGAATATTTGCCTCTTTAAACCTGTCTTTAACTTTGACTTCCTTTGATTCTTGTAATAAATCCAAAAGCATAGTTGGATTTTTATTTTTGGCGATGTCACCACTATTGTATAGATATATGCCGGTTATGTTGTGAATATTATTCACATTAATGTTGTACACGAGTTGCTTAAAGTCCTCTCTGAATTTCACGCCAACAAACCCATGAGGATCATTTGTAGATGGCGTTTGTTCATGCGATTCAAGAATGCTCCAGTACCTGTCTACTGGTACTGCATTTACTGTTGCGTTAGAATAGATCGTGCCAAACAACATGCACAAGATACAAATCACAGAAATGAAAATTAAAATTATATTCATTATTAGTCTCCTTCAAATATTATCCAATTTAATTTTTTATCTAGTTCAGTAACATGGCTAGATTGTTAAAACCGTCAAACGTCTCATATAACCTAAAAACCTATTTTTTCCATTTTCCATGGTATGAGGACGTTCCGAAAGTCCAATTTCCTTTGTATAGGTGTTGTCAAGTAGTGGTGGAAATTTGTATTATTTTATTTCACAGTCACCAAAGTCACGATCGCCGTCAAGCGGACTGAAGGTTCCAATTCTGTCGGTTCCCGGCCCACATCTAAAGTAATCTGCTCCAGGTCCGCCTCTGAGTGTATCATTACCAGGTCCACCATACAGGCGATCGTCACCTTGTCCTCCATCTAAAATGTCGTTGGCCAATCCACCATACAATACATCATTTTCTGTTCCTCCAAAAATTTTATCCCGTCCATCATCCCCATGCAATTCATCATTTCCCTGTCCTCCATCTAAAGTATCAAAGTCGTCACCACCAGTTAAATAGTCATTACCCGCAGAACCATTCAAAAGATCGTCGCCTTGCTGACCTTCAATTTCATCGTTCCCATCCAATCCGTCAATAGTATCTTGTCCGTTGCGGCCGCGAATATCATCATCGGTTATTGTTCCCCTAATATTGTCCGGGCCTGAGGCGCCATTAATATCAACTGCTCGGGAAACTAAAGCTGGTCTAGATAGAAAAAATAGACTGCATACAATGATTACGAATCCAATTTGGTAAAACAAATCAGAACTTCCTTTACTTGATATTACCACAGTTTTCCAATCATTTTTGAATTCAATACTTATTAAACATGATTATGAAAGTTGGGATAAATTGTTAGTGGTATTGGAAGCGAGAGTCAGTTCTATTTATATTATACTGGCATATCTCAATCAGTGGATTTAATGAAACTGAATACAACTTGGACTGCATGTTTTTTAGTCTTAAGTTTGTCTCTTGTGTTAGTAACAGCACAAGGAATTTCAAATAACTACTTTAAATTGTGGGCCGAAGGATCGCAATATTCAAAAGGATAAACTATTTCAAGAGTATAGTAAAAAGGAAATCATAAACGGATTTGCTCAGAAACCAATTAGTCTTGACAATTTAGTCCAAGAAGTAAGTAATCAATAACATAGGTACGAACTGGAAAAAATACCTGCCTCCTAATTACCGGAATCATATACTGCCATCTACCACTTATCGGTGTTTTAGGTTTTAAATTCAATAGTTGCTCATAGTGAATTATGGGTCGAACAATTCCTTCGTATAGAATTGCCACAGAAATTGAAAGAAGTAAATGGAATTTATTTGGGCAAAAATTGACGCTTTAGCACCTAAGTTTTTTGAAAATAATGTGAGGTTGGCATTGTGGATATTGATGAGGACGAAATGAGGCCCATGACGGAACAGGAGATACAGTAAGCACAGATAAAAGAAGGATAAGTGACACTATAACACGAAGACGTAGGTATTAATGTTAAAATATTAAACTTTATAAGTAGTGCTACCGGCAATATTTTCTATGTTAAATCAGAAAAATTTGAGCCTAATCTTAGTAAGTGCAACGTTATTTTCACTGATGTTTGTAGCCGCGGTAAACTCTAATTTTACCTTTGCGCAGAATGAGAAATTCAAAGCAAAACTAAAAGGAGAAAGTGAGGTTCCTCCAGTAAATTCATCTGCAA
>Ga0207428_10000500_pt1 | contig 46800 bp, 49 predicted proteins | sample RhiMethybrSRZTD1_FD_187600 | JGI IMG/M metagenome (GOLD analysis project Ga0207428, IMG submission 187600) | Populus rhizosphere microbial communities from Tennessee, USA - Rhizosphere MetaG P. TD hybrid SRZTD1 (SPAdes) (version 3) | ecosystem: Host-associated > Plants > Roots > Rhizosphere >...
CAGTTGCCCCTACATACTTCATTAACGTATACAATCCATTTCTCCGATAACCTTGCAGGAAATAGACGTCACATTGCAGAGAGTGTATTTGATTTTTATTTAAAGCAATCCCACATTGATCGCATGTAACAAATCATCAAATGAAGTTTGTTCCTTCTTTAGGTTTAACTCTTCAGCGTATGCGGTCCTAAGACTAGTAAGAAGTTTATCGTGTTTTTCATCAATGACCTTTTACAATTGAAATGTTTGATTTAAGGTCCACAATGCTTCTAGCATACATAAAAGCACTTATTATAATCCCAACTAAAATAGATGGAGCAATAAAATTCAGATAATTAATATCTAATTTAAAATTAGATGTACTGGTTGAAGTGGAACTCTTTGTTAAATGTTGAACTTGTTGTTGAACTGCTGGTCCTGCGCTAGGTTCTACCACTCCAATCGAGTTTCCTCGCTGTTCAGCAAACCAGATGTTTCCATTTGAGTCAGAGGTAAGCCATTGTATAAAAGGTGCAGGTGCTTTAACAGGAACCTCCCTAATCTTAGATTTTTGAGTATCTATGACAGCTAACTTATTTATTGTGTGCTCAGCAACCCATAAGTTCCCATATTTATCAATAGCCATTCCAAAAGGTAGTCCTGCTTCATTAATTATCGGAAGGTCCGTGAATATTTTAGTCAACGGATCAAAAACAGTTATTCTATGACCATCATGCTGTGAAACATAAATTTCACCCGTAATCTTATCAATTAGCAATGCAGTAGGACTTGACAATGATTTATTACCGCTTGGAGAATACTGAGTTACAGAGTAGTTGGCACTGGGATCTATTTTTGCTAATTTTCCTGCCTCATCAGTAAACCATATCAAATTACTGACAGGATCTGAGGCTATAGCAAACGGTCGGGCATTTTGCTCCTTGGGGTGTAACTTTAAAGTAAAGTTACCTACTTGTGGATCAAAACGCATAAGTTCTCCTGTTAGCGGTGAAGTTATCCAAATGGTGTCGTTTGAATCAATTGCCATACTCGATGGAGTTACATTTTTTGGAATGCGATATAATTTACTAATATTTTTTGTGGGATCATAACTTCCAATAGTTTTTGTGAGTGGATCCACATACCACAAATTATTCTTTGAATCCAAAGCCATCAAAGTTACTATATATGTTCCGTTAATCTTGTGCTCTACATAATTGTGGTTATTGATATCATATGCAAAAATACGACCGCTTCCAAGCATGGTATCGCCAAACCATATGTAATTTCTGCTTTTGTCATAAATTGGATATAATGGTTGTATGGTGGTATTGGAAAAGGGCCTCAAAGTGGTTTTTGATATTGGATATTCTGATACATTGAATTTTAGCTGGTCAAAGTTTGGTTTTACAATCAAGTTAGCAAATGAACCTACAATACCTGACATATTTTCTTTTACTGGGATGCCTTGTACCTCCATGTTCCACGTGCCCGGTATACCAAATGAGGCATTAACTGAGTATATTCCTCGTGATTGCTTATTAAGATCCACTGTAATAGGGCCAATCGACTGTTCAATTTGAGTGTATTTTAGTTGGGCCGATGCCATGTCAATGGATTTCCCATTATTATCCAAAAACGATACTTTGAAATTGTTATTCCCAACATCAAAAGGGGTTATGGCTAAATCAACTTTGGTTCCATTATCGAGAAACCTGGTTGCCTCATATGGTACATTTTGAATTGGTACCTTAGTCGTCGCTTGAGCTTGATTCTGGCCTTGACTTTCAGGAACGCCTGTATTTACCAATAGACCTACGCTTAAAAGCAGCCCAATTCCAAGTAGGGATTCAATAACTAGAGCCTTTCTAAATTTACTAACTATTGAATTAGCTTTTAATTCATTGTTGGACTGCCCATTAGACACGCTGGAATCACTCGATTTGCTTCCTATAACTTGTCCTAACTTCAGTGAATTTACTACCTGTTTCTGAATAAATATACTGCTATAACCACCCAAAATAACCATCAATCCTGCGAATGTAAGCTTTGCAATTAAAAAGGTACCATATAAGGAACCGATCACTAAAGCTAAATTATCTTGTAGTATGTACAATAAGAATGGACCCGTAATAAATATCGCACCCAAAAGTGTTACCACTAATGCAGAATATCGTGGAATCCACACAGAAATGGTTCCCAATTTGTGGTACCAGTCCATCGCTGATGCTTTTAATTTTGGAATTAGGATAAACGCAAGATAAAACGTACCGCCTATCCAGATTGATGCAACCAGATTATGTACAAAATCAATTATTATTGGGACTAATTGTTTATGTGATGCACCATGTCCAATTAAGCTGGTTGTGACAAGTAAAATCATTCCTATTATTAAAAACCCTGCGTTCTCCATTGTGGACATTGAATATGATTTGTTTTTCCTAAATTGCCTTAATTCAAATAATGACAACCCAAGAATAATAAATGAAATTACAGATCGTTCAATCAACACTGTACCAAATCTGGTCCCAAATACATCAATTATGCTTCCGTGAATCGCAATTGCCTGAAAAAGCATTATAGCAAAATTTGAAGATACGAGTATTATTGAAGCTACTACATAGTAACCAGCGAGACTCTTGCCTACTTTAGGTCTAATTTTAGAAATGGAGTCAGTAAGTAAAGTAATTTTCGAAAGTGGTCTCCACAGCCAAAGGGTTCCAAACGCTGCTCCAACTATCATAACCTGTGCTAGAAGAGTAGGAAATCTTGCAATTGCCTCGGGCAGATACAGGGTTGATGACGTAGTGGAGGTGGATACATTTGTAGGTAGCACGACTGCCTCTCCAATACCAAATACAAATGCGTTATCTGTTACATGACCATCAGTTTGGGATAATACATTGGTAGATACCGTATAAGTTCCATCTTTCAGTAATGGTAGGGATACAGTTAATGAAGATTCATCATTTTGCAAGTGATGGACATCTCCTTTGTCTACTTGCATCCCGTTAGAATCCAGAACCTTGAGGTGGCTGAAACGTAAATCAACCGGTTCGCTAAAGAATACATTTACCTGTTGGGGAGACTTAGGTATAGATTGAGATTGTGAAGGGCTGCTATTTATAACAAATGCATGTCCAAAAGACGTGTGAATGGCACCAAAACCCAAGAGGGCCACCAAACTTGTTATCAACAATAAACTTTGATTTTTATGAGATAATGAAAAAATGGGATTATAATCAAGTCTAACAATCAATTAATCTCTAAGGAAATTATATTGTTTTGATTATTTTATCATTCCCCTTTTTCTAGTACACTAATCGAATTAAGAGGATAAAGGATATAACTCTTATCAGGCTCTAGTTTAAGATATATGGATAAGACAAACATTATTCTTGTTATTGGCGCTTTTTTACTATGTCTCGTAGTCGTTTCAGGTCACCCTAATGTTACCTTTGCACATACTAGTAAGACTTTTGGGAATACCACTGTTGAAGTTGGATGGTTGTCTGAACCCCCGCTTGTTTCTGATTTGAATAGTATAACTATAGCGGTAAATAAGGGAGTTGGAGGTAATCAAACACCAGTATTAAATGCACTTTCCAATCTTTCAGCCTCCGTCAAATTTGGAACAATGACAAAACAACTGGATGCTCAACCGTCACCAACGACTGATGGTGAGTATGACGCAAAGATAATTCCAACCAGGGTTGGACCATATAGTGTATTACTGAAAGGCGATATAAAGGGACAAAAGGTTGACAGTGAATTTAAGATCGAAGATATAGAATCAAAAGGAACTCTTTCCTTTCCTGACAGCTCTATTGATAACACTAACACAAACAATCTGAATGGTCAAATTCAGAACGTGATGAGTAAATTATCAAATGACGTTCAAAGCAGTAGAGATGATTTGAATATGTCACAGAAAAAAATGGCTGATATACAAGAATCCATTAATGGATTACAAAAAAATTTGAATAGCTCATACTTGATATTGATAACTGCTCTTGCAATTGGAATTGCTGCCATTGTAATGGCGGCATATTTGTTGAATAAATTACGTATAAAGAACGGAATCGTAGAGGGTCCGTAGCACAAGGTTTTCATCAACCTGCTCGAAACAATAAGAATGATTGGCGTTCATCCCGTCTAACTTGATTTAAACTGCTTACCAGGTCATTTGATCAGTGCAAAAGTTCGCTGTATTCCACATATTCGTACTTTTCATTAGTTAAAAAAGTTCTGAAGAGGAATAAAAAGCAATGGATTAAAAACAGGGGGAATTCAATCTTTTTTGACATTCTATCTTGATCCCTGTACAAAAAATATTGTATAGCAGATATTTTTTCCTTTTAGTTTTGTTATCTTTTGTAGGTTTGAATGAGTATAGCCATTCACAATTTATATCCGGTCACTTTTTTGGAGCGACCAAGAATATTGGAAACTACCAAATAGTTTTTGCTCCATATCCTGCCCTCCCGCTCGCTGGTGACAACTCAACCTTACTAAATTTTAGTATCCTTGACAAAGATAATAAGAACCTAAATAGCATCAATACTTCACTTATAATAAAGAACAAGTTGAATGGTACAATTATTCATGAATTTCCGTTTAAATTTTATGACTTTAGCGATATCACCTTTCCGTATACCTTCAAGGAAGTTGGAGACTACCAGCTTACTTTACTAGTTAAGATAAGTGGCAATCCTACTTATTCTCAAACTCCGCTCTCAGTTGATTTTGATATATCAGCTGCAAATCCAAACCAGATAATACCTACAAATGAACTTGTAATTTACTATCTCTTGCCGGGGTTAGCTGCAGTTGCTGCCGTTGTAGCATATTTAAAACACAAAAACAAGATTTGATCGCATTTAGAATCTAGAACATACTACTGAGTATGCTTATCAATCTGAGCATCTTTGAATTCGATTGATGTACCATAAATCCTATATTATGTTGATTTGTATTGCATATGTATGAATAGGATACTTGGTTTTTCGACACTGGGTTTCATATTGTTGGTAGCATTTTACTCAAATGCGAACTATTTCATATTTGGTCACACTTTTTCTGGAGATGAAAGCGCATCTTTTTTGACCATCGTTGAAATGATGAAAATAGAATCACAATTGGCACAAAAGGATCTTGCGTCAAATGCTACTATTGCGAAGGAGCATGCTGAACATATTGGAGAACATCTAACAGCAAATAATACTAAGGAAATTAACGAAAGAAACCCTCGACTTGCGACTGAACTGAATAATACATTATCAGATTTTGTGAAGACATTTGATTCTGCTAAACCCTCAGAGTCAGCAGTTAAAGACAAGGCTAGTAATCTTGGCGATGTAATTTCTGAGGTAGTAAGCGCTAGAATTGATAAACAACAACTTGATAACGTAACCGTAAAAGCCCTAGTGGTAAATGACTTGGTCGGCGAAACTTTGGAACACTACAATAGTTCTCGTGGTATGAGTGAAGCAAGTCATGATAAAAATAACACATCTACCTCAAATTCAACTGAAACTCCAAAGATAATGGATGAAGCTGACTATCAGAGTGCACAAGCAGCCGTATCACGAGCTATTGATTTGTATAATGAAATCAAACCAAGTGGAAATGCAAATTCAACTGAATTGGCCAACGCATTGAACTCACTAAAAGACAAGATAGATAGCAAGAGCCCATTTGATCAAGCTGACAAAATAGTAGATGATAAAATTACGCCAATGCTAAATGATATGTTCAAGCTAAAATTGGCTGTTGAAAAAGATCATGGTGCAGAAGCAGAACATGCCTCATCAGGAAATGAAACACACAACAAGTAAGATTCAGGCTGATGAAAATATGCTGTCTTTTCTATACCCTTTTATTACTCTTTTTTATTTTATTTGCAAAAAATGAACTTGGAAATATTAATGCCCTGATTGTTGAGGATAATCCATTTTATGGATTAAGTAATAAAAAAGTCAAATCAGTTGACTCTACCACAGATGATAATCTTATAAATATTAAGCTAGAGCATTCGCCTCAAACAATTAAAAAAGTATCTCCAGAATTTTTCAAGGCGACACTATTTTATAAGAATAATAATCAAAGCGTATTACACGCAGACACTGACATAATAATCACTAAAAATGGTAAAGCGCTTTACAAAGAATCAAGTGAATTTTCTCAAGGATATGTTCACACTCCAAATGGCATAGTCCTCTCATCATACAAGTTTCCGGGTCCAGGACAATATGTAATTTCGGTGAAAGTTGTGGGAATTAACTTTATGCCTGTAGAACCCAAACAAGTAAATTTTGCCGGCAATGTAACTGAGTCCAAGGACAAATATCTAGTAAATATAACAAAATGAGTATGACAAAAACAAGCATACAAGATATAAGTACTACCTTCTTATCTCATTATTCTCAAAAGAGTATGATGCCCGGTAGGAGACTGATGCATTTAAGACTAAAAATAGTTCAATTAAATTACCATCATCCTCTGCAGGGTGTAATCTAAATTTGAGACAAACCATTATACCAAACGTCAAATTTCTGGTACTGCTACTTGGGATTTGCTTCAGTATGATGTTATTGAATACGGATAACTTTAAAAATATAAGGCTATATGCGCATCTTTTTACACCTAATGAAACCGCTACCTTTGTAGGGATTTTAGACCAAGTACAGGCAGAATTAGAGCTCGTTGTAACAAACCTAGAAAATCATAATGACTCACTGGCTCAAAGTCATGCATACAAGGCCGCCTCGCTTCTTACGCCAAGGATAATGGCAGAAATAACAGAGGACAATCCGCGGTTAACAAGTGACCTTTTACGAGCATTGGATCAGCTCCGAAATGCTTCCTCATCTTCGGTGAATCAACTAAAAGGCGTAAGTCAACTGGTAAATGTGCTTAACAATAGACTGGATCAGGACTCATTGGTCAGGTTGGCGCAGGTACAACCAACCTCTTCAAACCCTCTGGAGGGAGCTCTAAAGTCTCTAACAGGCCTGTTTGGCGGTGGCAATACCCCAGAAGAAGCAAACCAGAATACAAAGCTTCAGGCATTGGCTTTTGCCAATGTTATAGATGGGGTACTAGTAAACTATGGAAAGGCCTACCATGTTGGATTTGACATGACCAATATGTCAAACATGGTCATGACTGGTAGTAACAGTGGTGGAGGTTCCATGGTTATGAGCAATCCAGTATCTGGGAATAATTCTATAACTAGCAATATGAATATGCCCTCGATGAATACCTCTTCCAGTACAATGACCATGACAGATCACGGAAATGAGACTAATATGGGCTACTCGCTAGCTAATATTTCAGATTATCAGAGTGCTCAAGGTTTCGCTACAAAGGCATTTGAAGTCTTTAATACTAAACTTAAACATTCGACTCCGAGAGACGACAAGAACGCAACCGCCTTTGTTACTAAACTGGATAATGGACTGACCCATCTTAATGAGTCAATTGCAACAAAGGCTTCGCCTCTAGATGTTATGACGATAGTTCACACACAAATTCATCCAAACCTATTGGAAGCCTTTAACTTGCAGCTACGTAAATAATAATGAAGTTCGTCATCTTCTATGCAACTTATAATGAACTTTACAATAGAAGTCCTACACGTTGGGATTTATCCACGAGCTAATGACAATTGTGTTGTGCTTCTCGACCTAATATTCCCTTTAGTTTTAAATTTATATTTGGTGAAGACTCCTATTGATGTCTTATGAGGTCGCAAACTGGTAATAAGCGCCGAGTAAAAGTTGGAAAATTAGAAACCTTGAACATAAACATGACGTTGCTGTCTATTGTCTTATCGTTAAGCCTTATATTGTCAAGCTTATCTATTATGACTTTTCATTCTGTTTATTCTCAAAGCTCAGAGGATGCGAAAAGTCTTAATTGCAAGGATAACGCCGATCAATCCCAATATGTTACTAATGTAGCAATGCAAAACAAGTCAAGCGGCTCAGGCCCTGTTACAAACGATCTTCCAGGCTTTCATTATGTTAAAAAATTCACTAGTAATGGTACACTCATTACCGCTTGGGGTACTAAAGGAACCGGGCCAGGACAATTTTTACATGTCCACGGAATTGTAGTTGATTCAAAGGGAAACGTTTACGTAAGTGATGCAGAAAAATGCAATGTTCAGAAATTTGATAGTAATGGGAAGTTCATTACATCATGGGGTTCGAGAGGGACAGGGCCAGGACAGTTCCTGCAGCCTGAAAGTATGGCTGTAGATTCTAAAGACAATGTATTTGTCGCTGATTACGCAGCCCAACGAATTTCCAAATTTGACAGTAATGGGAAGTTCATTACAATGTGGGGCAGTAAGGGAAAAGGTGATAGTCAATTTATTAAACCCTGGGGAGTTGCTGTTGACTCAAAAGATGATGTATATACAAGTGATCAGGACAATCCTGAGGTTCAAAAATTTACCAATGATGGGAAGTTTTTGACCAAATGGAATTCTTATTCGCCTGGCATGTTATTTGTCCATTTGCACGATATTACAGTGGACTCAAATAATTCAATTTATGTTACTGACGGGAGAAACAATTCTCAAGTTGCAAAATTTGATAACAAGGGTGACTTTATCACAAAGTGGGGCGGATTTGGATATGGAAATGGTCACTTCGTAGAAGATCATGGGATTGTGACCGACAAGCAAGGTAACGTCTATGTTGTAGACACAAGAAATGTACGTATCCAGAAATTTAATAGCGCAGGTGATTTTGTCACAAAATGGGGATCTCTTGGATGTCGAGATGATGAGTTCTTGATACCACATGATATATCCATTGACTCTTCTGGAAATATTTATGTCTCAGATAGTGGAAATGTTCATTTTAGAGCGGGTAAAACATGCGAGTATTATGATAGACAACAATAGTTAGTATGTTTGTTTGTGATCTTCGCTTGGATAGAGCATATCCGGAAATCCTGACAACGAGTACCAGGCTGTACTCGAAGGTTGAAATAAATACCCAGTGGGAACTACGTTGAAATAAATTTGAATCGTATAATATCTTTTACATTTGTCATACTAATCATCGGTTCGATATCTTCAATCCAGTTGACATTAGCGGATATGTTAAGTAATTCGCTAGAACAGCGAATTGGAGATTATGATATTCAAATCAATACTGTGCCTAAGCTTCCAATTGCTGGACAGGAATCTAAGACAAATATAAGAATAGCCACCGTTAGCAACAATCCAATAACTGATACGCCTATCATGATAAGAATATCGGACGAAAAAAATGAATTAAGTAGGACGCAACCCATAGTATTGCAAAGTGGACATTACGCCTATAATCATATTTTCAATAAGGCTGGGGTATTTCTTTTAAGTATCGATATTTTAGATAATCTTGCCACAGGAGCCTTCAATGATTCAAACAAAAACCTTGTATTTGATTTCCCGATTACAGTATCAGAACCAGTTTCAGTCGAGCTAACTTCATTAACTCTCCCTATCACAATAGCTACCATTACAATTGGTTCAATTGTAGCATTAGTATTACTAAAGAGATTAAAACGGAATAGCAAGTTAATTTAATATATAATATTCATAGCCTTTTGATTTTAAACGTGGTATCAGACAAGAATACCTAATCAACTTCAAATTCATCAAGTTGAGAGCAGTTTCCAGCATACTTGTTGAAGATATTTTCCACTCCGTCAAATATGGATTGATTTATTTTTCCTTCAGCTGCCTCGTTGCCAATTTTTAGTGCTATTAGCGCATCGAACAATTGTTTAAAATCTTTGCATGAGATTGTAAAATGATTACCGACATCTCCTGATAACACTTGGGAAGCATTAGCAGAAGAATTAGATACAAAACTATTTGCTTTATTGTTAGTATTCAGGTTTTCAGCTTCCAGCCCTTGAAGGTTGAGATTATCAGGTTTCGCACCGAGATACAGATTTAATGTTCCTATCATTAGTAGCCCTATTAATATCATAGATAAGGTAGTCATAGTTTTTCGATTTACATTGATTTTGGTGTACATGAGCGACTATCAATTAATAATATGGAAGTGAGGATTAATTAATAGTTAGTATGTAAATTATGTTAAAAAGTTCCATTGTAAAATTTTATTTCCAGGATGTTATAGATATTTATAATATACTGATCAAATTGACTAAAAGAATATGATTAATGCGATAAACGGTTTAATCTTAACATTTCTCTTAGCATGTTTATCTTTAACTACGTTTTCCATAGTTTGGGGAGTGGACATTAAGGGTACTGCGGCAGATGATAAAATTATGGGAACGGCGACAGATGATGACATGAGAGGTTTCAAAGGTAATGATATTTTAAATGGACTTTCAGGCAATGACGTCATTCAGGGTGAAGTAGGTAATGATATTTTAAATGGGTCTGATGGAAACGACTTTCTCTCTGGTGGTGACGGCACTGACACTTTGGACGGAGGAGTAGGTAATGACGAACTTAACGGGGGAGCCGATCGTGATAAGCTAATCGGCGGTGAAGGTAATGACGTATTGTATGGTGGATTGGCTAATGACAAGATTGATGGTGGCCCGGGGGATGATCGCCTATATGGAGGTCCTGGAAACGATACATTAAGCGGTGGCCCAGGGGGAGATTACTTTAGATGTGGCTCTGGAGTGGACAGAATAACTAATTTTAACCCAGCTGATGGCGACCGTGAGTTTGGAGATTGTGAAATCAAATAACAGAAATCAATGACCCGAACTGGCCATTGTTCTTGAAATGCTGCTTGCATTACCTATTATTGTTCACTTGTTTGTAACTAAAAACAGTAAAAGGAATTATCACCTTTTTGGCAAATATAGGCTCTAATTTGTCAAAGATTACGGAATTAAACCCGTGTTTAGTTATTTTTACTATAATCCCATGTAGAGTAATATACTGGTTTAATTTCCAAAATTACCGAATTCCCATTTTTTACATTCTGGAGCAATATTTTTGCCATTGGATGATCCGTACTGCCAAGGTACTTTAACATTATCTTTTCTGCTATTGGAAGATTTGAATCAGGATCGCTCAATATTCTAACGTTACCTTTGCCTCTAATACCCTTATATGGTGGATTTCCATCATCTACACAAAAATAAATTTTATCATTCAGTTTTAAATTATCTACTTTTTTGGAATGTTTACCCGTTTCGACATAGATTACGTCTCTAGAATCATCATAAATATACCATGTAGGATGGATATTGGGATAATCATCTGGATCGACAGTTCCAAGATGAAGGTTTAGTTTACTGTCTAAGAGAAATTTCATGATTTCACTCTCTGAGAGCTGAACGCCAAAGCCTGGACTTCCATGTAATAATTTCAATTAAAGTAATTGTCGATTTTTGAAATATAAACCTACTCTTGTCTCATAAATTAAAACAGGTAGCATAATAACACTGGGGACAGACAATATATGAATCAGTTCGAAATAAATCTAGTAATATATTTCAATGGGCGCTTTATAATGTGTATTGTTATACTAGCTAGAATAAGATATTACACTGTAACTTAGTATCAACTTCTGGTTAATTTATTATAAATAAGAGTGCCAGCTAGGAGTGCGGAAGACAACGCAAATCCTAGATACGATAAATTCCTTTCGTAAGGAAAGATTAATGCGGAGCCAATTATAATAGACGACGATATGATGCTTATTGGAATAATGTTTGAATACTTTCTCTGTTTGTCTGCAGATTTTTGATCACTTAAATATTGCTTTATCATCGGTGCAAGTTCGCTTGAAATTTCTATTCCCTTTACAAATCTGTTTAAATATCTCTTAAATTCTTCCGTATAGGCTTCCTTAATTAGTCCCTCTTCTTCAAGTAAACCTACCAAGACTCGAACAAATTGAAATCTTACTTTGTGATAATGATAAATCCCTTCAAGAATAGAAGCCATTCGCATGTAAAGTGCAAGATTCTTGGGCAATCGGAATGGAAATCTACTCAATGTTTTATTTGCCAAGTCTTGAAGGGCCTTTACTTCCATTCTATCTACCTTTTTGCCATGGAGTGACTGAATACTCAGTTCCAGTCCTCTTTCAACTAACCTTCTATCAACAGTAGCCTCAAGCGTCCCTAATTCTATCAATACATCAGTTGTTCTAACCGGATCTTTATCCACAAGACCAAGATACAGTCTCACCAATCTCCTTCTAGTTTCATCATCAATTCTGCCAACCATTCCAAAATCATAAAGTATTATTGTACCGTTGCTAGTTATTGATATATTCCCTGGATGCGGATCAGCATGAAAAAGACTATGGCGCAGTAACATTTTAAAGAAGAGTCGATGTATTCTATACACTAGTTTTGCCCTATCAATATTATTTTCATCAAGTATTCTGATATCTGTTATCTTTATTCCCGGCAAATATTCCAATGTAATTACATGCTGGGAAGTTCTGTCAAGAAAAACTTTAGGGATAATTACCGATTTATCCTCTTTCAAATTATTCTTAATTTCGATCAAATTTCTTGCTTCTATTCTATAATCCATTTCTTCATGCACGGTTTCTATAAATTGAGATAGCATCCCTTCTGCTGAAAAACGTAGATTTTCATCAATCAAGCGAGTAGCTATCGGTAACAGTTTCTTTAGAATGTAAATGCTTTCTCCTATTGTTTGCTCAATATGAGGTCTGCTTATCTTCACTACCACCTCCTTTCCATTATACCCTGCCCGATATACTTGACCTAAACTTGCCCCAGAAATAGCAGTTGTGTCAAAATATTCAAAAATATCTCCAAGTGAACCGAGCTCCTTTTCAATAATTGGTTTTACATCTGAAAATGGTCTTGGCAAAACGTCATCTTGAAGTTTCTCCAGGACATCTAAATATGGTTGGGGCAATAGATCCGCTCTGGAGGATAGCCATTGACCAAGTTTTATGTACGAAGGACCAAGTTCAATGAATGTCTTTAGGGTTTTTTCTGCGTGTTTCCTGAACTTTTTTTCGTTTACATTCTTGCCCTCTTTTTTCACCCACTCTCTTCTATCCTGTCTAAGATACACAATTACAGGAATTAGTTTCAATATAGTATTGATAATAAACCAAACTGACGGTTTCTTGAACTCAAAAGTAGGTTCTTTTGAATCAGTTTCAATTGAAGATTCAAGTATTTCTTTGCTATCTTCCATCAAGTTTACCTATCACCCTAGGGAGTGTAATCAGTAGATTATTATCATCAAATAATTTAGACATCAACAGACTTAAATCTGGCAAATCAGCAAACAATCTTTTTTATTTTTCCGAATTAATTAGATAATCAGAAAGTACAGAGAGCATCATGATACCTGGAATATATCTTGAAGCATCTACCAATATATGACCAAAAGGATCTTTGTGAGGATCTATTTTGTCATAATGAACACTGTAACAATCATCATATTCGCGTATGTGCAATTTACCATGTCTGTATTGCTTTTTTGACCCTTTTTTCTCCCCAAGCATAGTAGGTTTGTACTCCATTAGCGGTCTAACTGTTTTGGGTACGAGGATATTTCCCTCATTATCAACAAAACACATAGCAAGCTAACAATAACTTAAGATATAAGAATTATCTTCAAGTTTTCATAAGGCAATTAAAGATCATAAAATTCTAAATAGAATTTTGTATTACATAAATAATTAATCACCGACTTTATAACAAGACTTTTATAGAATATTATCTAATTTTTCCCTATGAGTGATACAAAGGGAAAGGTTCCAAACATAGTTGCAATTGACGTTATAAAGAAGAATGGAGTTGACGTTGAAAAGTTAAAAGAATTAATAACAAAAGGAGTGGGTGCTGAATTCACTACATATTATTATTATACAATATTAAGAATGCATTGTACTGGACTAGATGGTGAAGGTATTAAGGAAATAGTTGAAGAAGCGAGGATAGAGGACAGAAATCATTTTGAAGCGATGGTACCAAGATTGTATGAACTTGGTGGTTCTTTACCAAGAGATATAAGAAAATTTGCGGATCAGGCAGGTTGCCCAGATGCATACCTTCCAGATAATTGGGAAAATCTTACCTCTATTATAGAAGTATTGCTTGGCGCAGAACAATGTGCAATACGTTCGTGGGGAGAAGTGTGTGATATGACTGCTGGAAAGGATCCCCGTACTTATGATATTGCCCAGAGAATTATGCAAGAAGAAGTGGAACACGAAGCTTGGTTTATTGAGTTGCTCTCCAAGAGACCTTCTGGACACTTCAGAAGAAGGTATGTTGGACAGTCGCCTCATGTTGGACAACAAGGCGGACTGATTCATCTCTAAAATACTATTTTTTTCCTTTTTTTGTTTTTCAAAGAAGTGAACCATCGGTAGATTAAACCATCGTTTGATTGATGTAATTATTTAGCATATTGATTTACATATACGATACTACTATGATGCTGGACTGATTTGAAAGATGCTGCCTAGACCGATTGATACTACATACAAGTTACCATCAGGACCTACTTCTAAATCAGTAACGCCCCCAAATCCATCGCCAAATACAATATTGCTCACCCCAGTCGAGGATGGTTTTTCTATTACCCTTGACGAAAGCTCTTGGGGAAGAACTAGATCTTTCCTATCTGCTGTTAGATCAAAATGATATATCCTTCCATTATGTACATCTCCTACAAACATATCGTTTTCGTATGTGGTGCCAAGTTGAGCTGAATTTAAGAATTTTACAGCCGTTGGTCCGGCCGTGTTTACCCAAACTAGCTTTGGATCAGCATAGTGTCCCTTCCCGTTGAAGTCTTCCAAATCAGATTCAGAAAAGGAAGTCTCCTGTGAAGCCAAACCTTGTACCTGTTGCCATCCACTATTGAACCCAGGTAAGACCAAATTTATTTCATCTCCATTGCCAGGTCCATTTTCAGAATCCCATAAATTACCTGTTACAGGATCAAAGTCCATTCCGAAACTATTTCGAATCCCATACGCATAGTATAAACGCAATGGAATAGTATCTCCAAGAATTCCATCAGTTGGTTGACCGTCTTGTGTTATCCTCAAAATCCCTCCCCTGCCATCTGGATCGACACCATTCTTGTAATTTTGAGTCTTGGTCTCAGTTTCTGATGTTTTAAATGAACCATCTACATCACCAATTTCTACATAGAGGTTTTTGTCGGGTCCAATCATTATGTTACCGCTATTATGCCGTGGTCCTGGATTCGCTGGTAGATCCATTAATAACAATGGATTAATCAGTGCATCACCTGATAAATCATATCTGTATACTCTATTTCCGATAGGTTGTTTCCCAGCTTTATCCTCTCCATCCGTACCATCAATTTCGGTATAGTATAGAAATACATGAGTAGTAGAACCATTTTTAGCTACCGCTATCCCGCAGAGGCATCTTTCTACAGAATTTGCCACATTAACATCCAGTACAGGCTTTGGAAGAACTTTGCCGTCTACTATCCTTTTGACCATACCGGTATCTTTCTCAAGTACCAAAATGTCATTTGGTCCAACAAAGGCCATAGTTGTAGGAGTACTTAGTCCCTCTGCGACTGTTGTTATTTTTAGATGTGAATCAAACAATTTTGGTTTTCCTTCTTCTACAAACTCAGTTTGCGCAAATTTCTGTTGCGATTTAGCAAATTGATGAGGTATTATGGATGTAAACATCAAAAATGAAACCAAGACAGCGATTATCAGGATATTAACCAAGTCTTGCAACATTCATTCACACCGGATCTAATATACATATCGAAGTATTACTTGTGAGATAATTATCAAAAATTCCTAACTTTCGCCGTTATTATAGCATAAATGAAATGACGTCATTTGAAGTTCATTTCCTTAATAACAAATAATGTTCATCTCTAAATTTTCTCTCAGCATGTGTAATAAACAAGGCTAAAATGTTATAATATTTATCGATCCATATCGAAGAAATCGTATTTGACAGATGGAAAATAAGCAGATGTACATTACTCTCCAATTTGTTACTCTATTGAGGACTTTAATATAAAAAATACTGATAACTATTAACCTAATAAATCATGTAGTATATTATTGAAAAGACTTATAGGAAAAAACATGGTGTATATCACATATTTTATATGCCAAGTGATAATAACCCCCTTAGTAGATTTAAGGATAGAGAACACGCAGCAGATCTTCTCACATCTAAACTCAAAAATGAACTCAAAAATGAGATTCCCAAAGAAATAACGGTTTTTGGAGTTCCGCGTGGCGGAGTAATACTAGCATATACGATTTACCAGAATAAAGTTGCAAATTATTTTGACATTGTAATCCCTCGCAAATTGGGAGCTCCCAATAACAAAGAACTTGGCATTGGAGCAATAATGGATAAGGACACAGTTTATCTTAATGAATATGTTGTAAAAGCTTTGAGAGTTCCAGAAGATTACATAGAGACAGAAAAAATAACCCAGGTGCGAGAGATAGACCGTAGAACACTACTTTATAGACCCAATCAGGAAGAGTATAATATTGAAAATAAAACAATTATTCTTGTTGATGATGGCGCAGCAACAGGGTCTACACTTGTAGTTTCTGCAAGATGGATAAGGAAGAAGAAACCTAAAAAGATAATCATAGCTGTACCAGTGGCCCCTAATGAGACTGTCGAACTTTTAAAAAATGAAGTCGATGAGGTGGTAACTATCCTGATACCACCAACCAGTAATTTTACTTCGGTAGCTCAATTCTATGATAATTTTGAAGAAATTAGCGACGAAAAAGTTGTAAAAATTATGAACACTGTGCATCAATAATAAGAACTTGACAAAGCCATCTAATTCAAAACTGAAGAGTAGTTGTTCCTTATCTATTCATCTTATCTTAAAGGAATTGAATGTAATACCGTGGTAAGCTGAGAAAGATGTGGTACAGAATTTGTGGCAAATTCTAGAATTGGTGCATGCCAGATACCAAAACCGACCATAAATATCATTGCGAAGATGAGTACTGCTGATATTGCTCTTGGTTCTTTGACCCTCGACGTGTCAGGCGAGTCTTCCATGTACATTTTTCTCATTATCCATGCATAATATCCAAGAGAAAGGGCACTGTTCAACACTCCAGCAATAGCCAAGTACGGCCCCCACCAAACTTCAGGGCCACTATTGATTGCCGAACCGAATAACACAAGCTTACTCCAGAATCCATTGAGCGGTGGTACGCCTGCCAACGCTAATAGTGATATTGATAGTGCTATTGCCGTTAATGGCATCCGTCTTGCAAGTCCCCTGTATTTTTCAAGACTATAACTGGTAAGTGAAATTGCTACCGCTGCGACTGCAATAAATGCAGCAGCTTTCATAACAGCATGATTAAGAATGTGGAAAAGAGAACCTGCGAGAGCTTGATCATTGTATGGAGCCAGGGCAAGACCAATCATTATGTATCCTGCCTGTGCAATACTCGAATAAGCCAATATTCTAGGCACACTCTTTTGGACTAGTGCACCTAAGTTGCCTATTGTCATCGTAAAAATAGCTATTATAGCCAATAGTACGGACCAGTCAAGATGCAATACAAATATGGCCAGGATAATTACTCTAATAGCAGCGGCAAAACCTGCTTTCTTTGTACCAGCAGATAGTAACGCCCCGATCGTAGTAGGAGCACCCTCATATGCATCAGGAAGCCACATGTGAAATGGAACAAGACCCATCTTAAAGCCAAATCCAGCTATGAATAAAGCTAGAGCAAGCAGACTGACAGGAATCATATCTTTCTGTAGATTGACCATAGATACTAGCGCTTGTCCAATGTTTGTAGTTCCAGTAATTCCATATACTAATCCAATTGCAAATACCAGTATACCTGATGATAGAGCACCGAAAAGGAAGTATTTGATAGCAGCCTCGTTTGATATTGGATCGCGTTTTGAAAATGCGGCTAGAGCATATGTAGGAATGGACATGAGCTCCCATGCAACTAAAAGCATTACAAGGTCTGTAGAGTAGGCAATAAGTATCATTCCTATACTTGACAGGAGAATCAATGAATAATATGCAGCAGGGTTGGTTTTGTTTTTCATGAAATCCCAAGATGAGACTGTTACCATTATTGATACAATCAATAACGTTATTCCAAAGAATGCTCCAAACATATCGTCTGCAAGCATCCCCTTTCCAAATTCTATAGTGGGAATTTGCTCTCCAGAAAGTACTCTAATAATAATGATACTAATGATTAGTATTAGGGCTCCGACTGCTATCCCACAATATAGTCTATTATTAGCACCTCTTTCCTTTTTAAGAGAATCAATAATTGGGATAGCAAGTCCAACTGATCCCAGGATTACAGTTACTAACAGCGGTGTTGATAAGAAATCCAAATTTTATTTCACTCCTACAAGAAAAGCAGCATGACGATTATTATTATTCCCGCAGCAAACACAAAAAGATAAGTCTGTGCTATTCCAGTTTGTCCTGCCTTGATAACTCGTGAGAAGTATGTCATCGTTCCCTGAAGTCCAGGATTAATGCCGTCAATTATTGTACTTTCGAAATATCTCCAAACAATACGGTAAATTGCCAGTGGCCCTATCACCGCGCCCCAATACAATGCAGTATTAAGATACCATCTATTGTAGAAGAATTTCCATACTGCTCTGGAAATAATACTTTTTGAGACAATTTGTGGGCTTATGACTCTCTTCATGTATACCAGTCCTCCAAGGAGCGCACCTAACGCAAACGCGCCTACTGAAGCGGTAACAGCAATTGGATTCAGACCTTCGAAAGGCGTCCCAGATCCACCTTTAGATTGAATTTCATATCCTACGGAAACTGTACTATGAATGCCAAATGAATTAGCAAGGTAGGCAGAGAACATTTCGGTGAGCTGGTCTTCAAATACAAATCCAATTAAACCTACTGCAATGCTGGCTACTGCTAATATAGCAAATGGAACCCACATTACAGCTCTAACCTCATGAACTTGATGACTGCTTTCACTTTTTTGTATAAACTCACTTTTGTCCCCAAAGAAAGTCATACCGAGCATCCTAAACGTATAGAACGCTGTCATGAAAGATACCATAACCGCAATAGCAAATAATGCCCATGAATAATGATAGCCCGATTCAAGCACGGCTGCTAATATCGCATCCTTACTCCAAAACCCAGAAGTAATAAATGGAGCCGCAGCAAGGGATAAACCGGCCATCATCATAAATAAGAACGTCTTTTTCATCTTGCTCCTAATACCACCCATATCTGTCATGAATCTAGAGCCCACAGCATGCAACACAGCACCAGCGCCCATAAATAATGATGCTTTGAACATTGCGTGGCTCATAAGATGAAAGAGCCCTGCGGTATAACCGTCTACAAAAGATGCAGAAAGTCCAGCAATTCCCAACCCCATCATCATTAGACCTATCTGTGATCCAGTAGAATATGCCAATACCTTTTTTATTTCAGGATTGACCAATGCCTGTGTTGCTAGGAGGAATGCCGTTATTGCTCCGACCCAGGCAACGACTTCAAAAAACTGGGATGAATTTAAGGCCGACACAGCAAAGAAAAGAGGTCCAATTCTCGCTACTAAGAAAACTCCCGCTTTTACCATTGTTGCGGCATGAATAAGGGCAGAAACAGGAGTTGGGCCAGTCATTGCCTCAAGCAACCACTCATTTAATGGAAATTGTGCAGATTTCCCAACAGCCCCACCAAAAATCAGTACAGCTGCAGGAACAAGTAGATTATTATTGGCCATCGCGGTAGCCCAGCTTTGATCCTTAATTAGCTCAGTAAAACCAAAAGTACCAGCATACCCAAAAATTAGGAACATTCCAGACAGCATCATGATGTCGCCTGCTTTTGTCATAAGAAACGCTTTAAGGCCTGCATGCGAAGGCGATGCCCACATTTGTATTCCACCTGCATAGTGTCCTGGTGTTCCGACAAAGTCCTTTTTCCTATCATGATACCAGAAGCTAATAAGCGCAAAAGATGCAAATCCAACACCTTCCCATCCAAAGAATAACATTAAGAAATTATCTGAAAAAACAATCAATTGCATAGAACCAATAAAGAAGAGCATTAAGAACCAATATCTAGTGAGATCTCTGTCTCCATGCATGTATCCCAATGAATATATGAAAATAAGTAATGAAATCCACGCAACGATATTCGCCATAAAAATAGATAATGAGTCAACAAGCACTCCTGCCTTAATGTTTAGAATAGGTATCCAGTTTATCTGACTATGAATTTGTCCTCCATCCATTGCTAGTGGTAACAGCGTTGCAGCAGATATGGCACTAGCAAGAGCAAAGCCGATTGCCGCATAATTGCGGACACGATTGCCAGCCTTTGCTATCGCGGGAATTAATGAGGCTCCGATAAAGGGCAGAATCCACACCATCCAGGCATTGACTGCCTGTCCTTCAAATCCAATTATTCCTTGAAGTTCGCTCATTTTATTACCATCCTCCAGTTGGATCTACATAAACTGCTCATGATGCGTCTATTTACATTAGTACCAATATCGAAAGTCATTATCATAAACCTCCTCCAACGACAGCAACTAGTTTGTTCCGTTCATCCTGAGGTTGTAGACTAACAGGATTTTCGTTACTATATTTAAGTACAGTACTATCATTTGAAAAGATATCCTGTATATAATGAGCGACTGGATTCAGTATCGGACCCGGATAGACTCCTAATATAAGGGTAATTGCAGCTAGTGCTGCCATAGTAACAGTAACATATCTACTTGGATCCTTGATCTTTGTAAATTGCTCTGGAATTTTTCCAAAAAATATTCGCTTATACATCCACAAGATATATGCGGCAGTTAGCACGGTTGCGAGTATCGCAAGTCCGAATGCCACTATTCTGAGAGTATCTGAATTTGCAACACCTGATTGCAAGGCTCCATTAAACAAAATCCATTCAGCCATAAAACCGCTAGTTGGAGGTATGCCCATAATTGTAAGGGCGCCAATCATGGCAATTACTGCAGTATAAGGCATCCTTCCGGCAAGCCCACCAAGCTTTGACATACTTCTTGTTCCTGTTTGGAGGATAATCGATCCAGCCATCATGAAGAGTATTGCTTTTCCCAATCCATGACTTACATACATAAGGGTAGCACCTGTTATGCCAAGAGTGCTTTCAGAACCGATCCCAAATAGGATATAGCCCATTTGACTTATGCTTGAATATGCCAGCACTCTTTTTATATCATCTTGCATCATAGCCATGGCACCGCCGTAGATCATAGTAGCTAAACCCCAAAGATTAATGTAAATGCTGTATTGAGAATAATTACCAACTAGCAATTCTAACCAAAGTCTCAGTAATGCGTAAGCACCAATTCCGATCATTGCAGGGGACAATAAGGCTGAAACCGGAGTAGGGGCCTCAGAATGGGCATAAGGAAGCCATATGTGCAGAAGAAAGGCTGCCAGTTTTACACCCAATCCTATTACCAGTGCGAACACAATCAGAATAAGCCACTGATCAGGAATTTTGTTAACGTTTTGCCTCACCGTATCATAATCAAAACCTCCAGCAAAAAATCCCATAGCAAGCAGTCCTAAAAGTAGTACTACAGCACCTGCGTGTGTCCAGAAAAAGAACATTAACGCGATTCTTTTTCTTTCGCCATATCCATAAAATGCTACAAGAAAGAATGATGGAACTAGCATTAATTCAAAAAAGACATAAAACTCAATTAAATTTGTGGCTAGGACAGTGCCTAGCATTCCCATTGAGAAAGTCAAATAAAGCCCAAAGTAAAGTCCCATATGATGATTTACGTATTCTTCCTCATTTGCTCCTGTTATTGTCAGAGTCTCCGTTTTATTTCCTCCAGTATTTGATCTATACGAGCCTGGTTCCGAATCGATATCGCTTTTCCCAAAGCTCTCTTTGAAGGATTCTTTAATCTTATGAATCATGTATGGTTTTGAATAAAGAGTTAGTACTGTACATAGAATATTTATAATAATTGCAAATGGTAAGCTCAATCCATCGATTCTTAATCCAAAGTTTCCAAATTGACTCCACGTGTATGATTCAACATATGCCGTTCTTCCGCCGTGTAGTGTGAGAGAAGCTACCAACAGGCACATTGTAGATATAGCAAGTACTCCAAAAGAGAACCATGTTACTGCTGTGCCACCTCTTCTTTTTGAAATAATATAAGCAGCTGGGGCAAGGAGCAATGGAAGAAATGTTGCTATTAGTAGGTAAGGTAGCTCTGTCACCAAATTTCTCACTAACTAGCTAGTTTATCCCTTCAGGCTCCTGAATTCTTCTACATCTATTTGCTTATACAGTCGATAAGCTATAATTATAATTCCAAGTGCGACAGCTACTTCAGCAGCCGCGATGGCAATGGAGAAAAGTGCAAAGACCTGACCCTGAACATTGTGTAGATATCTTGAAAAAGCAATAAGATTTAGATTCGCAGCATTTGCAATAATCTCAATTGAAAATATCATTCGTACTGCGTTTCGCTTGACTACAAGACCATATATACCAATCGAAACCAAAACTACTGAAACTAGTACAAAATCAATTAACTCATTCATTTTGTTTTATCAAACCCTCTCTTCTAGCTAATGCCAAAGCTCCAATAACAGCACCTGCCAATGTTAGCCCTAGTACTATAAGTACAGGTGAATAATACGTAAGCATTGACTTACCTATTTCTACAATATCTATTGGATTTGACTTTGGATTACCAAACATAGGATTGTTTATTCCAGATACAAGAAATATAGCACCAATACCGCCCATTGTTAGAAGCATCAGAATAATTCCTCCTGCCTTTCTACCCTTATCGTCTTTAGCTGAGAATAAGTCTTGAGTCCTTACCAGCATGACTGTAAATATGACCAATACAGCTACTGCACCAACGTATACTGTAATCTGGAACATGGCCACAAAAGGAGAATCCAATAATAGAAAAAATCCTGCAATTCCCAACATAGAAATCGCAAGAGCTATTGCACCATAAATGAGCTCTTTGCTCTCCAGAGCTAATATAGAAGTTCCTATAGTGAGAATCGCAATTCCCACGAAATATGCATCAACCATGATCCGCACCTCTGTAGCCAATCCGCATTTCTGCATCACCATCATACTTTGGCTTGATAGCAAGCTGTGCTGGAGTATATATTAGATGTTCCTTTGTAAATGATGATAATTCATAGTCATTTGTCATATATAGTGCATAGAATGGACATGCATCAACACACAGACCGCAAAAAACGCATTTTCCATAATCAATCTGTGGCATAATGGCTTTCTTGTTATGCTTCCATTGTTCATCGACTTTTACCATCCCAATCGCTTCAGCAATTCCCTCACATGCAATAGCACAAAGCTGACATCCAGTACACTTATCATGAAATAGAATATGTCGTCCTCTAGAACCTGCTATTCCAACCCCTCTCTTTGGATCGAATTGATATCCATCACCTACAAACTTCAGTTTCTTTTCGGGATATCTTAGAGTAAATCTCTTGATAAGGAGATGCTTTGAGCCAGATTCAATAGCTTTTATGAAACCACCTGCAGAGTTCATCAGGATTTAATATATCCACAACCATATTTTAGAATTACGCAAACAATCATCAAAATTCAAAGACAAATTTTTAATCCATACGGAATTGTTAGACTGGAACTATCCTGTATATGTTCCCATTGATTCCCAGAATGTATAGGTAACCATCTGGCCCTACTTGTATGTCAGTTATTACTCCAAAACCTTGTCCAAAAACTGCGCTCTGAATCTCGTCTGGTGTGTCAGCAACTTTATCGTCTAACGGTGGTTTTAGTAGTAGTACCTTTCTATCTGTATCAAGTTTGAAATTATATAAGTTGCCTGTTTTTACATCACCAACAAATATTGTGTTTGCATATTGTGAACCAAGTTTAGTTGAATTCAAGAATTTCAGAGCAGTTGGAGCTACCGTTTGCTTCCATACAAATTCAGGATCACTGTATTTTGCTTTTCCGGCAAAATTGAATAAATCCTCTTGAGGGTCAAATCTGGATACGGCCATACCCATGGTCTTCCTCCAACCACTATTGAACCCTGGGAATACATAATTAATTTCATCTTTATCAATTCCACCATTTTCAGTATCCCACAAGTTACCAGTTACTGGATCAAAGTCAAATCCAAAACTATTGCGTATCCCATATGCATAATACAACGTGTTAGGTACAGAACTTCCGAATGGGCCATTCTCCACAGATTTACCATCTTGTGTTACCCTTAGTATACCACTGGTTCCATCTGGAGAATTACCCCTGATAATATTTTGAACATTACCAATTCTGCCGCCAACATCGCCTACAATAACATAGACATTTTTATCAGGACCTATCACTACCTTTCCTCCGTTGTGGTTGTTTTCATGTCCCACAATAGGCGAGGTTGCTGGCAAGTTCAAAAGCAGTAGTGGATTTACTAGTCTACCATCAACAAGTTCGTACCTGTATAGCCTATTGCCGAGGACAGTCCCAGAACTATTCGCTTCACTATAGTACAGAAATACAAATGGCTTTCCTGCCTGATTCTTTGATATTGCAATGCCCAACATTCCCAATTCTACCTCTGTTGATACATTCGCTTGAAGTAGTGGTTTTTCCTGGAGAATCCCATTTAAGATTCTCTGGACTTTGCCGGTATTTTTCTCTAGGACAAGAATGTCATTTGGCCCAAGAAATGCCATACTAGTTGTCGGTCCTTTGAGTCCATCACTAAAGACTGGCTCAACTTTCAGAGAAGGGTCAATTAATACTTGTCCACTACTCTCTGGCCTAGCCCTTACGTAAAACGCATGAGAAATATTGTTGTCGTTAAAATTTGTAATAAAAGCAAAAGTAGGTATTATCAGAGTGATTAAGGACGTAAAAAGAATGACCTTTCTTTTACTCATCAATAAGAAAAAATTCTAGTCAATCTTTTATCTGTTTTGACGAAAGCAGTTTTGGTTTTAATTGGTATTTATTGCGTCTCTATTGTCTCAAAATCCTGGTTCATTTTATCAAATCCAATTTTAAGTAGTATCACTAGGATCAGGTATTAAAGCAAATGTCCTCCGATAATTAGAAGAATCAAATTAATAGAAAGATAGATAATATGTGAAATTATATTTATTCTCAAATTAATGACAACTAATCTTATTTCCCTATCCTCACTTGATGATAAATATGTAAAAGAAAAAAGTAATTTGAATTCAGAACCGGCGTGGTTGATGGAAATAAGGAATAATGCATTTTCCAAATATTCTTCTCTACCACATGAAGTTTCACCACTCTACAAAAAATATTCTGATGCTAATCTACTATATCCGGATAGGGTTTATCTTCCGAAAGGGGTTAAAACTTACTTGCCAGAAGATTATCTTAACAATAGAATAAGAGAGCTAGAAAATGAGACGAGTATCTTAAAAATAGGCTCGTCAATAGCTCATTCTAATGTCTCAGATAAACTACTGAAACAAGGAGTAGTTATTTCCGATCTTAAAAGCGCGTTAAAGGAATATGAAAATATTATTAAGGATAAAATGAATTCAAATCCACTAAACGCTTCAGAAGATAAGTTTCTAGCTTTGGAATTGTCTAGTTTTGATTCTGGTATTTTTATCTATGTACCAAGAAACGTAATTGTTGATGATTCAATAAGAATAATTGAAGCCCTTGGGCCAGATGGGACATCGTCCATAGCAAGAAATATTGTAATTATTGACTCAAATTCAAAAGCGAGTATAGTTCAAGAACTATATAGCAATGATCGATTTGGCGACAAAATTCAACAATCGCTGTTTGAGCTATTAGAATGCTATGTTGGATCAAATTCAGAACTGGAAGTAGTAACACTGCAAGCAATGAATGAAAAAAACGCAGTAAATTTTTCAAACAGAAAAGGATTCATTGAGAAGGATGCTAAAATATCATGGTATATGGGCCTATTCGGAGCGCAGCTTTCAAGGTACAAACTTGATAATATTATGAAAGGTGAAGGTGCTAGCGCTGAAGATGTAGAGATAATATTTGGTACTAATGATCAATCATTTGATGTAACTTCCAATCTAATTCACGATGGACCTAACACTAGAGGGAGGGTATTATCAAAATCAGTAATGAAAGACACTTCGAAATCTCTTTTTAAGGGCATGATAAAAATTAATAAAAATGGAAAATCTGCAGAATCATTCCTAGCAGGACATGCTATTTTGTTGGATAAAGGGGCAAAATCAGATACAATACCTGGTCTTGAAATAGAGACCAATGAAGTTAGGGCCACACATTCTGCATCCGTTGCACAAATTGATGAAAATCAAATTTTCTATCTTATGTGTAGAGGACTTAGCAATGAAGAAGCAAAAAGGGAAATCGTTAGTGGGTTCTTAGAACCTTTGTCACGTAAGATGGGTCCTACTATTAGAGCCTGGGTGAATTATCTTATGGAAAATAAGTGGCTTGGAAAACCATTATTGCTCAAAACTGATGAAGCAATGGAGCATATTCTCGAAGTTGAAAAGTCTAGATACAGAGAGACTGAAGATATATTCGAGAAACATTATAAGTATAGATAGAACTCCTTTCCTAAATTTGATTTAATATGATCTCTTGGATAAAGGCATGTGATGCAAAAACTCTGAATAATGGTGAGATGATAGACTTTGATTTTGAAGAGAAAAAAATTCTAATATCTAAGGTTAATAATAAAATCTTCGCAACTGATAGGATATGTACTCATGCATATGCAGACCTTTCTACAGGATTTGTAAATGAAGATGAAACAACTGTTACCTGTCCACTACACATGTCTAGATTTAATTTAGAAACTGGCATGCCCGAGAATTTGCCGGCTGAAGTACCCCTTAAAACATATAAGATAGAAATAAGAGAAGGCTGGGTTTACATTCTTATTTGATACTACGAATTAAACTGTTTCATTTTCGGGTTCTACTTTTTTTGGTCTAATTGAGTAGATTAACAAGCCAATTATTATTGCCATAATTATGTAATTTATTGGAGGGGTTATAATCATTGAAATCGTACCTATTTTTGGTATTACATATACAACTTTTCCCACATAGTTTTGCGTGAATATTGGAAAGTCTATTCCGGGAATAGAATATGGATTTGCATCTCCTTTTGTTTTTACGACTTTTTTGTCAAAAATAGTTCCAATATCCGCTATCCTATGTACAATTACCTTGGGTTTTCCGTCATCTGTTTTAGCCTCTGCAGCCCTGAAAACAATTATGTCACCGATTTTAAGATTGTTAAATGAAGTATCAAATGAATTATTTTTTGTAATTACTATATCGCCTATGTTTATTGTTGGAATCATACTTCCACTAACTACTACATAAAAGGGATTAAAAGATCCAAAAAATGTGTGTATTGAAAGCAGACCTCCACCTATAATAATGGCTATTCCTATCAGGCTATATATCGTATTTTTTTTCATTTTGTTTATATTCTTGTAATCTACTGGAATGACCATTAAAACTTATTGATTCTTTTTAACAACATTAAAAAATATATCTAGCAAAATTGGTTTACTTATTTATGGAAAAAAAAGACCACAATCAACTCACACGAGAGGAATCTCTCAAGAACAAAGAAAATTGTCATAATTTGCTCTTATTATCGCAAAGGATCCGTTATGTTGGTTTGATAAATAATTTCGGCAAGACCATCGCAGGGCAGTTACGTCCAGGTTTACTACCCTTACTTAGTGTGGAACAGGCTATCAATGAACATTTTATTGATGCTACTCGCAATCAACTGAGGAAAGCATTTGACTCTACATTAGGTGCCACATTATACACGCTTACCTTAAATATTAAAGTAATAACGTTAACCTTTCCTTCTCAATCTGGAGGCTCCTACTACATAACTGTAGATCGCGAGATAGGGAACGAAGAACTTTTTAAACTAATTGATTTACTTGTGGAAAAAATCAGCGCCATTTAGATTAGCATTTGACTTTCTATTTGGCAAATGCCTTTAATCTCTTTTTAAATTCGACATCTTTCGCGATTGATGGATGAGAGGTATCCGCCAATATTATCTCATACCAAATGTTTTTACCGTCTTTGTATAGGAAATAAGAGCCCAGAACCTCCAAATTGGGATACTTTTCATTTACTCTTCTCTCCGCAACTAGTCTCATGCTCTCTGCCTGTTTAATTCTAGTTACACCCAGGTGTTTTGGCCTTCTGCCTGATACGGGTCGTTGCTTTCTCATTCCGCCTCGTCCGACTTTGGTACGAATTACAATTATGCCTTGTTTTGCCTTGTAGCCCAGTCTACGAGCCCGATCGAGTCTACTCGGTCTTTTGATCCTGTGGATTGTTGGTTCTTTTCTCCATATTATGGCTCTTTTCTTTAGTTCTTCCGAGTTAGTTTTCCACATCCTTGCCCACGCTTCGGCCATATACTGATGCATATTATAGATAATTCCAGAAAAGACCTTAATATCAGTATTTTGTTAGCTGAAAAGAATTCTGGAAAGTGATAATATTAGTAAAAAATTTTTGATCCAGTATATCATCTATTGGTCACTAATGTCTGGATTACCTTTTCTGCAATGACCGTCGATGCGAGCTCCTGTGCTTCTTTTGTTTGAGCGGCAATATGAGGGCTGCAAACAATATTGGGAAGATGTAGTAGTTTAGTATTGGTTGGGGGTTCCACTTCAAAAACATCCAAAGCTGCTCCAGCTATTCTATTCTCACTTAAGGCACGAAATAATGATTCCTCATCAATTATTTCTCCCCTTGACGTATTGATCAAGAAGGCAGTCGGTTTCATGTATGATAACGTCTCAGAATTTATTAGATGCCGTGTATATTCAGTTAATGGTACGTGACATGTAACAAAATCTGAATTTTCCAATAGTGTCTTTAAATCTGTTTTTATCATTCCTACCTCTCTAACATAATCTTGATTTATTGGAAAAATATCGTATCCTATTAAGTTCATACGAAAACATCTGGCCAACCTTCCTACGTTTCTACCGATATTTCCAACTCCAACTATTCCCAAATATTTTCCTTTAAGTTCGCTACCAACGAGTTCCTTTTTTAGCCATCTACCACTCTTGATGCCATCATTTGCTTTAGGAATGTTTCTAGACAATGCTAACATATGACCGATCACGAGTTCCGACACTGCGTTCATTGCCGCTTCGGCAGCATTCAAAACCTTGATTCCTCTAGATTGGGCATAATTTGTATCTATGTTATCCAATCCAACTCCCACTCTTGCAATAATTTTGACTTTAGATGCTGCATCAATTATTGTTTTAGTTATTTTTGTTCTACTTCTTACTACAATCACGTCGCAATCACCCACTGACGCTAGTAATTCATCAATTTCAATATCGGGTTTGTAGCTGACGACTAATCCTGCTTTTTTTAATATGGAGATTCCGACATCATCTATAGTGTCGCAGATAATTACTCTGCCTTCGACCTGCATGAGATATGCAAAATACAGGTCTTATAATTTGGTTGCTAAATTAGTTTATTTCTAGCTTGAATTAGATATTATTTCTCCAATTATCGCATCAACATAATACTTCTTTTTGGTTTGAATATCATTAATTTCCCAAGCAAAATGACTACCAGGAGTATTGGGAGGTTCCGTATTTCCGATGATCTTTCCTAATCCATTAGATTCAGGATTTGACTCATACACCGTCCCATCGGACTTTACGTAGACATATTGGAGAGAACTATTCAATTGGTTTTCTGAAATATTAAATGATTTTATGACTTTTGAAATTGCTATCTCTGGAGAAATTGGCAATCTAGAAATCGAGGGATGATTTAAAGAATCCACAATACCTAAATAAACAATAATGGTAACCACAATTCCAAAAGAAACAGTGGCAAGTAATCTTTTATCTATCACACCGATTTCTGGCTTTGCTCCCTCATATGCTTGATCGACATTATGGATGATAACAATTCAATGTCACTTTGATTCAAATGTTTTAGTATTATTTTGATCCAAGAATATTTTTCTTTGATAGGGCGTTGTCAAGCTCTTCTCTTGTCATGAGTCCTTTTTCAAGGACTAAATCTCTGATACTCTTATTCGTTGTCACAGATTCTTTGTAAATCTCAGATGCTTTAAGGTAGCCAATGTGTGTATTGAGCAGAGTGACCAATATTGGGCTCTTTTCCACAAGCGATAATAGCCTCTGTTCATTTGCTTTTAATCCGTCTATCATATTTTTTGAATAAACCGGTAGAAAATTTTTTAACATATCTGTTGACTCTAACATATCTTTTATCATTCCTGGTAACATTACGTTCAGTTCAAATTGACCTGCCTGAGCAGCAAGGGCAACCGAAACATCATTTCCTATAATAATGAAACAAATCATGTTGAGGCATTCTGAGAGTGAGGGATTTACTTTACCTGGCATTATAGACGATCCTGCGTGTACTGCAGGAATAGTAATTTCTGACAAGCCCGCTGTTGGACCTGAAGCCATCAACCTGAGGTCATTTGACATTTTTATTAATTCTATTGCAATATTTCTCAAGACTGAAGAACACATTGTTATTTCAAACTTACTTTGTAAGGAAAAGAAATAGTTCTGTGAAGACTTTAAGCTTAATCCGGATATTTGTGAAAGGTATTCAATTACTAACCTATCATATCCGGGTGGTGCATTCGCACTAGTTCCAACAGCGGTTGCGCCAAGACCCACATACTCTAAACAAGAACATACATCTACAATTTTATTCAGTCCTCTTCTAAGAGAAAAAGCGTATTCATTGAATTCCTCACCTAACGTCACGGGTAATGCATCCATCAGATGCGTTCGACCAATTTTTATAACATCTTTAAATTCCTGAGCTTTTTTTTCAAGCGATGTTACAAGCAAGTCAAGAGATTCTGCAACTTCTTTCACATTTATTAATAACGCTATATGCATTGCTGTTGGAAAAGTATCGTTACTAGATTGTGACATATTTACATCATCATTAGGATTAATGAAAGAATAATCGCCAATTCTATGACCAGTGATTTCAAGAGCTTTATTTGCAATTACTTCGTTTATGTTCATGTTAAATGCGGTTCCTGCACCCGAATTAATTGAATCTACTATGAATTGATCCAATAACTGTCCACAAAGTATTTCATCGCATGCTTTTACAATTGCATCAGCTTTCACCGCAGGTAGTACACTCAAATTTTTATTAGCAAGTGCTGCGGAGCGTTTTATCATAGCAAATGCCTTTATCATGTTTACATGAGGTTTCTGACCTGTTACTTTGTATTGGTTCGAGGCTCGTACTGTAAATGGTCCATAATAGGCATTAGAAGGGACTTTGACCTCTCCTAAAGAATCTTTATCAACACGGTATGACTCCATAAATACAAAAACTAGTAAATATCTAATAAATCAATCGACTCTTCATAAACGTCGACCGTTTGCAAGAATAATTAATTTCAAATTATTAATATAAATAGACAACAGATTTTATTTTACTCCCCGATGACTTTTACAAGCACCTTCTTGTTTCTACAACCGTCAAATTCCCCGTAAAAGATTTGTTCCCAAGGCCCAAAATCAAGTTTTCCTCCAGTGATGGCAACTACTGTTTCTCGACCCATTATCTGCCGTTTTAAATGTGCATCAGCGTTATCTTCTCCAGTATCATTATGAGAGTACTGTCCTGTCGGAAAATGAGGCGCAATCTTCTGAAGCCATTTTTCGAAATCCAGGTGCAAACCTCTTTCATCATCATTTATAAAAATGCTTGAAGTAATATGCATGGAATTTACTAGACATAAACCCTCATTTACGTTAGAGTCATGTACTATTTTTTCTATCTGTGGTGTTATATTGATTAATTTAAATCTCTTTTCAGTATGAAAATTTAAATATTTAGTAATCGATTTCATGTTACTGAAAAAATATCCTTATTATTTAAATTATCCATGTTTTAGTAAATAAAAAAACTCTTATTAGATCTACCAATAAATCAAATCGCCTAGAATATGTTCACACGTGGAGTTAATGTTGAAGCTGATTTACTCTGTTTGATACTTACCTTTGCACTATTATCTTTGATATTAGGTTTTAAATTCAATGACAGTAATAATTCATACGCTCAATCAGATCAATTTTCCCAACTTCAAGAGGCTTCAAAAACCCAAGCAATATTACGCTTCCAAAGTCAATTTTGTGGAGTTAATTCATCACCACATAGTAACTCCTTCGTTTCCGAATATCCACTTCCAAAAAAATGTGAGATGCCTTTGGGAATACTGGCGGATAACGATACAGTATGGTATGTATCGACAAAGCTGGGGCTTCTTGGTAAGTTCATCACGAAAGATAACAATAGTAAAGAGTTAACTATTCCTTTATGGGATAGTCGTTCAAAGCCCACCGATGTATCACAAACTTGGGATCTGAAAATGGATCTAAAAGGCAATATCTGGTTCACTGATGAGAAGCAAAACGGAATTTGGAAATATGATCGAATTAATAATAACTTCATCTTCGTACCAGTTCCAGAACATCCTTCAGGTTTTGGTACTACCTACCCAGTCTCAATAGTATTGGACAATAATGAGATTTATTTTGTAGGTATTCGTTCCAAGTCTCTTTGGTATGGGAATATTTCAGATTTAAAAAATAATTCATCTGTAGGTATTTCAAATATTTCTCTCCCTCTGTCCTCATTTAAGGGAATAGATCCGGAATTAGTTAGCACTGGCTCGATTGCATTAGACAAGGATCGTAATATCCTGTGGATTTCGGCTCTTGCCTTTGCAGTTAAAGGTCAATTATTTAAGTTTGATTTAGCTTCTAGAACGTTCACTCCATTTAATCTGCCGACCCACCTTACTTCACCTGTAGGAATTGCTATAGATAAAAATGGAAATCCCTGGATTACTGATCACGGAACCAGTATATTCTTTATGGTTAATGCTACAACTGGGAAGGTTACGGAATTTAGCACATCACCACTTTCTAGGATCTCTCCAAATATTCCAAAGGAATCCGGTTACACACTGCCATATTGGGTCAAGATGGACACAAAAGGGAATCTTTGGTTCAATGAGCACATTGGTAACAAGATTGCAAGATTTAATACTACTGACGCATCACTGGTTGAATATTGGATACCAACACAAAATAGTTTGTGGGCGCCATGTACCATTAACCAAGCCTCATGTGGAATTTCGAATGCTCTTCAATTTTCGATAGGCAAAAATAACCAAGTGTGGTTTTCTGAATGGACAGAAAATAAACTGGGCATGTTGAACGGTTCGAGACCTCTACCATTTGCTGTGGATACAAGCTCTAGAGAAATGAGTATAAAGAGAGGTCAAACTGCTGAAATACCTCTTACTGTATCTGCAAAGGACCCTGTTAATCTTAAAATGATTGCTTCATCCACGTTCACACCTACAGGCAACTTTGGAAACTCATCCTATTCATTCAGTCAAGATTCTTTTCCATTGAACACAGGTGAAACGAAGGGTATCACTTTTTTAGTTACTCCTTCAGCAGATCTTGAGAACGGAGACTATACTCTAATGATCGGAGCAGAAAATAATGAATTATCATATCTTCAATCAATAAAAGTGCATCTTTCATAGTCTAATTAACCTGCTCAAGAGCCTCAATTCCTGGCATTTTATCGCCAGCCAAAAATCTCAATGTTGCTCCACCCCCAGTTGATAAGTGTGTTACCTCATTCTCTGAGACCCCTGATTTTTTGAGAGCCACTATTGTGTCGCCCCCACCAACAAGTGTCATTGCACCCCTCCAAAAGGCAAGTGCCATACTTTTTGCAACATTCATGGTTCCACTTGCAAATTGCCCCATCTCAAACATTCCCATTGGTCCATTCCAAAATACAGTACCAAATCCGTTCCCACCAATTTCTGAAGAATATATCCTAGCAGTTTCATTGCCAATGTCAAATCCACACATTCCGTCTGGTATGTCACCAGTAACAGTTGAAAATGAGTTTTCTTCTGAAGAGACTATATGGTCCACTGGCAAGAGGATTTTTTCACCAAATGAAGTAAGGGCGCTTTTCACCCAATCATAATGTTCCTCGTCAAATAACGAATTACCAATTTTAAATCCTTTTGCCTTGAGGAAGGTGTACGCAGCTCCGCCACCAACTAGTAATTTATCTGCTTTTGGTAACAAATTTTCCAATGCACCAATTTTGTCCTTAATCTTTGAACCTCCTACTACCAGCGTAAATGGCTTTCTAGGATTATATCTTATCATTGAAAGATATTCAATTTCCTTCTTTAAGCTAAATCCTGATAAGCGAATATCAAAATTTTTTACAGCCCCGTACGTCGAAGCGTGCTTTCTGTGCGATGTGCTAAAAGCATCATTTACGTAAATATCAGCTAGGGATGAAATGGATTTACAAAATTCAGGATCATTATTCTGCTCTTCGGAGTAGTATCTTAAATTCTCTAATAAAAGAATACTCCCAAAACTCATCTTTTCTATCTTTGTATATACTTCAGTACCAGTGCAGTCATTGATGAAATCGACTTTTCTATTGAGTATTTCTTTCAATCTCACAGCTACGGGTGCAAGCGTATTATTATGATCACGGTATTTGGGCCTACCCAAATGGGATGCTAAGATGACTTTAGCCCCTCTCTTTACAAGATATTCTATTGTAGGAATCGCGCTTCTAATTCGATAGTCTTCAGTAACCGACCCGTTATCGATAGTTACGTTGAAGTCAACTCTGACTAGGACCTTCTTTCCATAATATTGAATGTCGTCAAGATCTGATACAGATCTAAGCAATTATTTTTCCAATTATTGAGTTTAAATGCTACTAGAATAAACTTTTCTCTTACTTTACAAAAAAAATTACCGAAAATTAGTAAATGGAAATTAATTAATAAACTATGTATATAGATTATTATCAGCTTTTCGGATTTCTATTGTGACTTTATCTCCTACTCTAATCCCAATGTCTTCGTATTCCCTTACGCTAATTTTGAATGTCGGAGAATCACTAGCGCCGCCCCCTGCCATCATTCTTGAAATATTCCCCATAGCTTTTGGAAGATTTTTCATCATATCCTCGGGAGAAGAGAATGCCATAACATTAGAACCAAATGGATTCATTGGTTTATCGGTCTTGTAATCATTAGGATCACTAAAACCAACATAAACGTAAGGACTACCATCCTGTGCAGCTTCTATGCGTGCAACGATAAAATCTTTTTTCATACTTGCCATAATATTTCTTGCCTTCAAGGATATAATTTCCTTTCCCTTCTAGCAATTACCTACAATTAGAGCGTGGTTTTCGCGACCTTCGAAACAAAGTATTAACTTAGAAATTTAATATAGCGAACTCAAGTATTGATATTTTTATGATGTAGTTAAGTCGTATGCAAAAGCCCTCAAAACTTTATTAAACCATTTAGATTAAGGATTTTTTCTGCGTTCCATTTCTAATATCTCATCTGATATTTGAATATCTTGATTTACGTTTACCAAAATTGGTATCTCTTGATAAAATCCTCACGCTAATAATCTCAAATTCAATTAGGGCGAATATGAATATGAGTAACAGGGGATTGTAAGTCATTAATTCTAAATTCAACAGTACATGAGCGAACTACAAATAACTCCTTGACGTACGAAAAGTAAAGTAAGCATTTGACTTTGTATTTTAATTGTTCACTATATCATTATTTTTTAATGAAGTTATTTTAACAGTTGTTGGACACCCTAATTTGCTCGATGCTACCTTGAAACCGCGTTTTGCAAGTTCTAAGTTTGCTTTTGAAACATATGCTTCGAATATTGATTGGTCAGGCTTGACCCTCGCAGCAAGCCCAGTAGCTTTCCCAAACGCTCTCCTCATTCCTTCTTGCAATCTATCTGCACCTGCAGTTGCGATCATCTTATTCTCGCGTAGCACTAAATGAGGATAAACTATAACTCTGGAGAAAAAACTCATGTCTCCTGCTTGAGACATTGACTTATTTGCCGCCAACCTTGCTGCTTCTAGTGCATTGTGTCTAATTTGCATTTTTTCACTAACAATTAATTCAAGTTTGTAATCGTAATCAACTTTGGATTGCCCAGAAGAAAACCTTGCAATCTTTAACTGGGGTTTTCCAGAAATATATTCTCTCCTAACATACGGCATTCCCTTTGTTTCCCTGTAATTAACACCTTTCATGATACATCAATTGATTTAATACTTAAATCCCTCTTGCAGAGTGATTTAATCGTTATGTCCCGAGAAGCAGATCAGAGTAGTGAATTTCAAAACATGATTGAAGGAGTACTGACTAAAAAATGCTTGATAAAAATTGATGATACAAGATCTCAAGATCAGCTTCGCAACAAGGGGTACGGCGAAAAAGAAGACAATAGTTACTTTTTGGAAACTTACGAAGCACTATATCTGATTTATATTAACAGACTCATCATAACCAATCGGAATATAGCTGAATTTAGCGATCTACTCGAATACGTATTAAGGTATGATGAGGAGATAGTTACAAAGTTTCTAGTATATAGAGACTTAAGAAGTCGAGGTTATGTTGTAAAAGAGGGATTTGGATTTGGTGCAGATTTTAGGGTATATGAAAGAGGAGGATACGAAAAGAAACTTGCAAAATTCGTAGTTTTTTGCGTTAATGAGGGAATTAAAGTCAAGGTAGGAGAACTTTCAAAAAGTGTTAGAGAAATAGAAACCATGGGAAAAAATGCAATAGCTGCTGTTGTAGAGAGACGTGGTGAAGTAATTTATTACAAGCTCGCCAATATGAAATTCAAAGAGAACAAAAAACAAGATGCAACTCAAGTCCTTTAAGAAAGAAAATAGTTAAATAAACAACTTTTGAAAATGTCAAATGTAGATAATGTCATTCAAAGAAATATTCTGTCAAGATTGCAAAATAATTTTGGCTAGATACAATGATGATTACTTCTCTGAGGCAAGCATAAATGAATTATCCAAACTCCATAATTATTATCATATTAAAGAAGGACATTCAATAATATTGAGAAAAAAAGACTTAGTACGAAGTCCTCTTTAACTGTCCAGATAAATCTTCCAAGTTGGTCTCTACGTAAGAATAATATTTTTCTTCGCTGATTATTTTTTGCTACAGGATAATGATGACATTGGTAGTCCCCCTATAACTCTTGAATAATAATCAAGTGTAGATGAAGAGATTTTACCGGACTGCAGAATCTTGTAGTTTGAGTGCTCCGACCGGGATTTGAACCCGGGATCGTCGCCTCGAGAGGGCGAAATGCTTAACCGGCCTACACCATCGGAGCGATAGAAAATTGGATTATTTTCTTCATATAAAACTTATGTTGAAATTTTCTAATTCACTTCTTAGACGCCTTCATGATATTGTCCGCTAAATTCTAAAAGAACATTATCATTTCATAAATCAAATTCCATGGAATAATTCCAATACTATTTAGTCAATGTGCAGGGGTTTGTATCGTACGATAAGATTTGCTGTTCTAAAACGAAGGTTGTCGATACTGCTAGTCTGATTTATAAAGTTCGTTGTGCTATACAATAAATCATGGCGTCTGTAGAAATTCTCGGTAAAGAAGCAGAACTATTCTCTAATCTTCAAAATGGTAGAATACGATGTACCGCATGCGCCAGGAAATGTGAAATCCCAGAAGGAAAAATAGGTCTTTGTGGAATTAGAGGTGTTAATTATAATAAATTATGGTTATATGTATATGGAAAAGTAATTGCCGGACAAATTGATCCGATTGAAAAGAAGCCTGTAATTCATTATATGCCTGGATCTTCCATATACTCGATTGCTACAACTGGTTGCAATTGGCTTTGTAAATATTGTCAGAATTATGACATCTCACAGAGAAGAAAAATAGAGGGAATCGAGATGACTCCATCGCAGGTAGTAGTCAAGGCAAAATTTCATGGCGCCCAAGGTATCGCGTATACGTACAATGAACCTTCTATTTTTATGGAATTCGCAAAAGATTGCGGAATTGAGGCACATAAGCAAGGAATCTTCAACATTTTCGTCTCCAACGGATATGATACGCCCGAATCTGTTAATATGATGTCAAAATTTTTAGATTGTATAACAGTAGATTTTAAAGGGAGCGGCAATCAGCAATTCGTGAGACGATATATAGGAATTCCTAGCTCAGACCCAATATTTTCAACTCTAAAGGAAATTAAATCAAAAACTAATATTCACATCGAGATAACTGACCTCATCGTTCCAGAAGTTGGCGACAGTTTGGATTCAGCACGAAACCTATGCAAGTTTGTTTATGACGAGCTAGGAGAAGACACTCCCGTTCACTTTTTACGATTTCATCCCGACTACAAGATGATGGAGTTTGATTCGACTCCTGTTTTAACTCTTGAAAAACATTACGAAGTAGCAAAGCAAGTTGGATTGAAATATGTTTACATTGGGAATGTACCCGGACACAAGCTCGAAAACACTTACTGTCCTGAATGTGGTTACTTGGTAGTTCAAAGGTACGGATTTAATATTGATGGGTGGAATCTAGATCACCGAAATTGTTGCAAACAATGTGGATACAGTATTCCAATCGTAGGTTCTCTTCAAAAAAGTAAAAGACGGTTTCAATTTATTGAATGACTTTCCTTTAGATTGTAAAAGTAGGACAGAACTTGAATCTGGATTGGATTCAATCCATTTTTCGAGAAAAAAATGATTCCAGTATTGATTCTGAATGACACAACTTTTTTGAAGGAACTCAAAGACAATTGGATGAGGAGAGTTAATTAATTTGTACTTTTGGCTCTTTACCTGCCTTTTTTAGGAAGGTTTTTGGCAAGGGCGTAAGATAACATAGTAAGGATTGACAGAGTTACTTTCCATAACACAAGATTATGTGAAAAACCATTTAATGACTCGCTATGAAAATTCTAAAAAAGGGGATAATGGAATAGTTCTTGTTATAGGTGGTAGCAGCTTGTATCACGGCGCTCCACTATTGGCATCACTATCTGCCCTCCGTGCTGGTGCAGACTTGGTTTATACTGCAGTCCCTAGGGTTATTATTAATGCGATAAGGTCGTATTCCCCAAATATCATTGCATTACCCATGACAGATAATTCGCTTACAATTGGTTCTGCAAACCGATTGACTAAAAATCTTCCGAAGAAACCAAATGCAGCAACTATTGGAATGGGAATGACAGTATCCAAGGCTGAAGCATTAAATTCACTTGTCAAGAATCTGAAGGAGAACGGAACAAGACTTGTACTTGATGCGTCCGCATTAATTCCAAAAGTGATTACAGAAATAACAGAAAGTGATACTATTATTACCCCACATGCCGGAGAATTCAAAAGAATTTTTAACGAAGAAGTGGGAATCAGCGAGGGAGATATTATATCAAGCGTGACAAGGATGGCATCTAGGCATAAGATTACTATAATTCTAAAAGGGTGGTTAAATGTAATTGCTGACCCGAGTGGTAAAGTTGCAACAATAAGAAGGAGTACTCCTGCAATGACTGTTGGAGGTACTGGCGATGTACTTGCAGGACTCGTAGCCGCCCTTTACTCGAAGATAAATTCGGCTTTTGATGCATCTGCCCTAGGAATTTACTTTAATGGCTTGGCTGCTCGTTTGGCATTTGAGCGAGTTGGACTTCATATGGTAGCAACTGACTTGATAGAAAATCTGCCAAAAGTAATGATGCCATTTGATAAAATATCCAGTGAGAAAATCTAAATTTATTTTCATTTTCATTATCTCACTAAGAAATTCTTCTTCTAATTAAGAATGATATTTATCTTCCTTTCAATAACCTATTACTGTGAACCAAATTTTTATTTTTCTGATTACTTTTTTGTTAACTTTGTACATTTCCCAATTAAGCTTCGCCCAAATTTATGGGGCTGATATTGGAGTTTCCTCAGGATCTCCCTTTGATGATTCTAATGGGATATTGAATATCGTCGGCGTTGTAACAAATTACGGAACTACATCTGAACAGGTGACCGTAGGACTCAACGTCCATAATAAAATTGATGGATCAAATACAACCTTGAATGATCCTACATTTAGTAAAATAATTTTCCCAGGTAAGGAATCTCCTTTTAAATTTAAGATAGCTAAGGACTATGATGTCTTGGGTAAACCGTACTTACTGGAAATTCATAAGTCAAATGAGCCCTTTTATAATGTCATACTTCAAAATTATTCTAATTTTCCAGTAGGCCAGCACAGAGAACTGGTTGGAACACTAAAAAATATAGGCCAAGTAGTGTTGGAGAATATTAGTGTATACGCATCAGTTCATGACAAGAATGGATCGCAAATAGATTCTATCAAATCTAATATAATACCTATTTTAAAACCGGGTGACGTAAAATCGTTTTCAGCTAGACCAGACTATGCAGTAGTTAAATATGCAAACTATTTCAGTTGTGCTGGCTTTGATTTAAAGGCTCCAATTAACACTCTTGACTTAGGTAATGGCAGGTTTTTGGCCTATGGTTTGGAGAGTCTTGCGAAGATAAGTAATTTTACTTATGACAAAACATCTGATAGTATTTCATTTCTTGCTGATCATTATAATCCCTTGGGAGGTATCGTTACTTTTGAGATACCTCAATTGGTTAATAGTCCGAATATGAAAATATATTTAGATAATATAGGACTAAAGGATCAACAAGTTACAAAAGATGGCAAGACTATAATTACTAAAATCTTCATTCCACCAAAGGAACACTTCGTAAGAATTACTGGTATCCTAAATCAATCCTAACCATCTTTCACTTTTATGTTACCTAGGAATGTTGGTGATGAATTAATCTGATTCAGTATACTTTATCTAGCTCTTATTGTCTTCGCTTGGACTTGATGATATGTTTAGTTTAGTTCCTATTTTTAATATATAAGGGGTCACAAAGGTGGTAACAATTGTAACAACTCCTAGGATAGGAAGAATATATGAAGAGACAGCGCCAACGTCTTGGCCCCCTTTTCCTACTATGAGTGACATCTCACCCCTCGCCGAAGCTAGTCCAAGGCCGGTTCTAACCGCTGTAGTAGTGTCATATCCTGCTCTAATTAAAACAGGTGTGATAATAATCATTTTTGCCATAAATGATGTCACGATAAGGATTAAAGCAGGAATGATAAATAGTGGTATTTTTGACACATCCACAAGTGCTCCAACTGACACGAAGAATAATGCTGTAAACACGTCTCTTAGGGGAATAGTTATGACTCGAGCTATACCTGCACTATTGGATTCAGCTACTAGCACGCCAGCCAAGAACGCCCCTATTACCGGTGACAATCCAAGTTCAATGGCAACAAAGGATAGACCAAACGCCAGACCTAGTATAACTATTATCAAAACAGAATAATCTGTTGTTCGAGCTAGCTTGTCTATCAGTGGTGGCAAATACCTTGAACCTAGTATAAGAATCGCTGCTATAAAGCCCAAAACTATTGCCACCGATAATAAAACGTCAACAAATGAAACAGCTGCTGTTAGAGATAATGATTGTAAGATACCTAACATGGTAATGACAATAACATCTTCTACAATTAATATACCCATTATCAATACACTTGATTTGTCGTTAATCATGTTGAGTTCCTCTAGTAACTTTACTGTAACTACAGTACTAGTAACTGACATGGCAAGTGCCAAAAACATTGAGTCAAATTGTGAAAAACCAAGCGTTCGTGCCACGAAGAATGTAACTAGAAGAGTCCCAAGTGATTCTGCAATACCCACAATCATGGATATTCTTCCAACAGACTTGAGTTTAGTGATAGGAAACTCAGTTCCAATTACAAACAAAAGTATGATAATCCCAAGTTCAGCTAGTGTATTTATCGTCCCAACATTATGTACTAAACTAAATGGAGGAGTAAATGGGCCAATAAGCATGCCAGCTAAAATATATCCAATTACCATCGGCTGCTTCAATTTATGTGTGACAAAAACCATAATAGCGGCTACAATCATTACGACTGCAAAATCTTGAATTAAAAAACCTGTTTCCAATTGTGTTATGAGATGAAAAAAATTCAAAAATCAAACTACCTGATTATCAATATCTAATCCCTGTGCTATTTACAAATATCATGAGTTATCTATTTCAAAATCATAATCCTTCAATCCGTGGGTCTTTATGAATCGCAAAAGTTCCTCATGATTATCTATTTTGTAATATCTTTTCATCTTTTCTAAAGTTTCATCATCATAATGTACGCGTCTTTTTACTTTTGCTTTTTCCATAAGGTATTAGAATATCTAATCGCACTTAAAGGTTGTTTATATAGTGGTAGATTCGGACAATCGAGCTAACTAGCCTTTTCGACTATTTATTAATATACAGCATTACTGGATATTGAGTGATATATGACGTCCGGAAAATATTTCAATAGGGCTGTTATGGCACTGGATGCACCTCACATTGGATTTGTTGTTCGAGAGACTAATGATAAAATTGTTGTATTTGGAGATGGCAAGGAAAGATATGATATACCACTTTCAGAAATCAAGACAGTTAGCAAAAACGTGTTGGTAGGACTAAAGTTTGGAGAAATTGCAAAAAAATATTCTGTTAGCAGGGATGCTCCGCTTCCTACAAGTAAATACGTGGACCCATGGGGAAGAGATGATACCACTGATTTCAACAATTATGTAAAAGAATATGCAAAGACGCTGTTCAATAAAGGTGTCAGGATAGAAAATGAGGACCATGTAGGACATATAATGAAGGAAACTGATGACAAGATAATCATCTTCGGCGAACGTAATTATAGATTTGACGTTCCTAAATCTAAAATCATTGCTATTGGGAGAAACGTTATTTTAGGAATGGATTGGGACGAACTTTACACATATGCGGTCGATAAGAATTCACCGCTACCTAGTGGAGAATCCATAGATAAACTAGTGGAAGAAGAGGACAAACTCTAAAACCTATCTTTGAATCAGTATCTCTATATAGGCTCAATTGATAGAGTGTACAAGCAAGAATGTTAATGCTAGAAATTTTGATAAAAAAGAAAGTAGATTCCTTTACAGTATTTGCTTCGCTTCCTGACATGGGTAGAGTTGGTGGATTAGTGTCTTCATTTTTAACAAGCAATTTGCATACTGAACACGTTGCGAATATTATCTCAAATCCAAAACCATGGGTTAATGTAAAAGATGGTGTTTTAGAATCAGCAAGGGATATTTACAAGATTTATTATTCTGAAAAAGAAAAACTACTAATTCTTACTGGTGACGTCCAACCTGACGACCAAAGGGAGCTACTTGAATTGTGTAATACATTACTTGATTTCTGTTTGTCGATAGGTGATGTAAAAAGACTCTATACCGCAGGTGGCTCATTAAATGAAATGGCCACAGGAGAACCAAGAGTTGTAGGTGTAGCAACCAAACCACAACTGAAAGCACTTCTTGAAAGTTCTAATGTGGATACTTTAGGTTCTGAATTTACAACAATAACCTGGTTTAATGGACTTATCTTGGGGATGGCATCTGATAGAAATATTGAAGGAATTGGATTTTACGGCGAAATTTCGGACAAATCCTTGCCTCAACCTCTCGCAGCAAAGAGCATTGTAAAGGCATTTGCAAAAATTGAACATTTGTCACTCTCTACCAAACAGTTTGATGTACAATACGAGGAGGTCCTAGACCATATTGAAAGAAACAAAGGAATGAAAAACCAGGACCAATAAATAATTAGATATTAATACAAATCAGGAATCCCTCATCCATGAGCCTCGAATTGCATTATAGTATTGCAATTCTCAAACTGTTAGTAAATATTCATTAATTCATAACGGTATTATTTGACCACAATATTATCATGAAACGACAACGAAACCTCTTGCAATACCTTTTCTCGTAGTATCTAATGCAGTCAGCTTGGGGATTTTTAATGACTTTACTAGTAGCTCCAAGTTAAATTCTCCTTTAGACGGCAATGATAAAGTCTGGTTTGAAATTCCATTTATAGCTGTGATATTATTCTTCTTTACAATTACATCTCCTGTACTGTTTCGGATCAACAACTCGTAATTAACATCTGCATTTAATCGATTTCCACTCAGAGCATCACTGAAATTAATACCTAGATTATTCTTTCCTATTACGGGCGGATTTGGATTCCATAATAGTGATGCATGTATTCCTCCTGTATCGGTTACCATATCCGCAGAAGTCTTTTGTGATTGATTTGCTACAGGTCGAAGTGTAAACTTCATTGAATTATTACTATCTGCTACTACTTGATTATTTTCAGCTAGTTTTATAATATCATTTTTGTTCAGGAGAAAGTGAATTACTAAGGCCTTATCATAGGTAAATGGATCTATGGCGAGAGATCTTCCCACCACTGGTTGTCCATTTACTGTGGCATTAAATAGCGTAGAATTAGAGAATGCGTTAAATGATTTTGGAACCCTAAATTCTTCATGAACAAAAATATTATTCGCTTTTATTCTTGAAACGTTCCAATTAAATGGCATTGTCCATTCTGCTCTCAAATTCTTGGGATCAAAAGTGAAATTTCTAATTTTATCATAATATGAAATTAATGTGCTATTATAATTGTCATTTCCGTGCGTCAAATTAGTAGTAAATACATCACCAATACTTAGGAAAGAATTAAACTTTGGAGCATTTTCAGGCTTGAAGATGTTTCTGACGTTGTCAATTCCAAAGATTTCTATGGCAAAATGATATAATCCGCCTTGAGTGAGTACAGGGCCAGCTACTGTGAGTTGTCCAGTTTCATCTGTCCAGCCGCCCAAAAATGCCTCCGTTGATCCGTAGACTGTAACTGGACCTTGACCTGGTCGGAATTTTAGTGTTAATGGTCCATCCTTTGAATAAAATAATTCACGTAACAGCAATTTGTCACCTTTGGTAATAGTAACAAAATAATTAACATTAGTTATGTTATTTCCAGTTTTCGAATCAAATAACCTTAAATGAAAGAAAGCATTTTGCTTTGAATCAGATGTCAATATGGGCGGACTAATCTTTGTGTAAAGACTTGCTACTCTATCACCTACTGTAGCTGGAGGTAGATTTTCTTCAAAAATTCCATCCGCAATCACATGATGCAAATTAGGAAGAAGAATAGCACTGATGGCAAAAAGAAAAGAAAAAATTATTTTAGCATACATTTCCATGTTGAATCTACCAAGTAATTGGTAATTTATATTATTTAACAGGATAGCAAATTCACAACTTGTTAATATGATACATTTTTAATTCAATTTATATAATGGATTGAATTATTAGCTGAAATTATAACTGTATGTCATCGAGAGCATGGGTTTTATTAACCGTAATCAATTGCTCATTCATTATACCTAATTCTGATTTTCAAACATTTTGCTGCTGAACTAGGTGATGGTCATAATATGCCTATGGTTACATTAGGCGATCGAAGTGCACAGCTAAAATTTAATGCAACCGAGCTGCCTGCAAATAAAAATGTTCACCTTGATTTTACCTTATTAGATAACAAAACTGGTAAAAACATACAGCATACTACTTATCTTGTCACGGTAGCTAATGAAAGTCGTAGGCTTTTCACTGAAACTGTTCATAGTCATGATGGACACATACTAATGGAATTTGTCAGGTCAACAACAGAACCGTATCACATAAATGCAAATTTTGATCCACTTTCAGCAAGTTATATTGCTGATTACAGTGGACCAATTAAGATTATTGGAGATATTTTCTCTCCTGGGAATTATGCGGTATTTCTAGAAGTAACAGGTGTTGATTTTGACAATCTTTTTCTTCCAACTCCTCTAAAATTTGAATTCCCCGTTTCTATCAATTTTTAGTCTTACTAATCATCACTATTGAAAATTGAGAACAACCTCAGAAAAATTTTTCTATGTATCATAATTAATCTATTATGTGACTATCAGAGCGTCAGCATCCTTTTCTAACGTAAATTATGATCTCTTTAATACTGTGCTTGAGTGTTGTAAAAAAAATGCAGAAATAAAGTACGCTGACAAGCAGAGAAATAACATCGTAGGTAAATCTGTCTTTGGAACCCAAAACCAATCTGGTATTAATTTTCAAATTATTTTAAAGGAAAAACCTACGGGAGTAGAGATATATGATTACTCAAAGCGTGGTTTAGATAGAAAATTTGCGGATAACTTCTTTAATATTCTTCTGCCAATTATCGGACAAGATGTTGATATAAAGTTTGAAGATTTGGATGAATGTGCGATTTGTAAGAAAAAATTCAAACTGGGATTATCGAGATATCTTCCTTCCATTGGTTGGGCAACACATAGTGAATTGTGCGAATCTTGCTATACCTTATTATCAAGCCATGAAAAAAACTATTGTTGCGTATGTCAGAAAAAATTGGGAATTAGAAAATATTCTGCGAGGATTAGTTGGAATCGCAATCTTATGTTATGCAAGGAATGCTATCTTGTTCAAAAACCCCAGATGCAAAACTACGATAGTGGGTTAGCAGATAATGGTGAATTAATTAATGCAGCGAAAATTAAGTCCACGTCGTCGATTCACTCTAATCTATTAAATAAATCAATAATAATTGGAACTGACGATCCACTGCATATACTTAAGATAAGGTTTGCAAAGGGGGAAATAAGCAAAGAAGATTATCAGGAGATGAAGAGGTTGCTAAGAGATGATTAGGAATTGTATATTTCTATCCAAAAGTTAAAAAACATAGATTTCTTTATAATCAATGTATAATTT
>Ga0207428_10000502_pt1 | contig 46709 bp, 47 predicted proteins | sample RhiMethybrSRZTD1_FD_187600 | JGI IMG/M metagenome (GOLD analysis project Ga0207428, IMG submission 187600) | Populus rhizosphere microbial communities from Tennessee, USA - Rhizosphere MetaG P. TD hybrid SRZTD1 (SPAdes) (version 3) | ecosystem: Host-associated > Plants > Roots > Rhizosphere >...
GGATCGCGACCTGCTCGTCGATCGACAGCTCGCCGTCGTGAAACGCCTCGAGACGTTCGCGCACGTCGATGCAGGCGTAAAGACCCATCATGGCCGGACCTCCCGGAGCTCATCACGCAACGTTTGGCGCGCGCGCGTGAGGCGCGACTTCACGGTGCCGATGGCAACGCCGAGGGAGTCTGCGATCTCTTCGTAGCTGAAGCCGTCGATTTCGCGCAGCACGATCACCGTGCGCTGATCGAACGGCAGGTGATCGAGCGCCGACCACAGGCGCTCGGCCAGCTGCTTCCGGGCGTAGGCGCGGTCAGGAGCCGTGTGGTCGCCGGGCTGGCGCAGGTCGCCGTGCGCGGCCACGTGCTGATCGAGCGAGACCTGGTCGGCCTTGTGGCGCCGCCTCCACCACCGCTGGCGGTTGCGGGCCTGGTTGATGACGATGCGGTAGATCCAGGTCTTGAGGGCCGATTGGCCGCGGAAATTTCGAATGGTGCGGAAGACGCTGAAGAAGACTTCCTGTGAGAGGTCGAGGGCTTCATCGCGGTCGCCCAGCAGGTGCAGGGCGAGCTGGTAAACCATGCGTTCGTGGCCGGACACGAGCTCGGCGCAGGCGGTGGGCTCCCCCGCCGCGCAGCGCTCGATTAGCGCCGCCTCGCGGTTTCCGACCTCAACCCATCCGAGTGCCCCGGCGTCTTTCATGACGGTATTGGCGACGGTTCGAACGCCCATGGCAATTGTAACAACATTAGAAACCGACTTTCGCCGAAAGTTCCCTGTTACCATTTCTGACGTGCGCCCCACCATCCTGGCCGTCGTCATTGTCGCCGCCGTCGGCGTGGCCGGCGCCCTGGCCTTTGGCGCCCTGGCCAACGAACGGGAATACGAGCGGCTGATTGCGGCGGGCGATGCCTCGGTCGCGGCCGAGCGCACGTTCCAGGCGATCGAGGCCTACAGCGGCGCAATTGCGCGCAAGCCCGATTCCATGCTGGCCCACTTCAAGCGGGGATCGGTCTATCAATCCCAGAACGAGCTCGAAGCCGCGCTCCGCGATTTCCGCACCGCCGCCAGCCTCGACACGAGCTCGCTCCGCGCCATGGAAGCGCTCGGCGACGTCAACGTTGCCCTTGGCCGCAACGAACGCGCGATCGAGCGCTACGAAACGTTCACGTCGCTCGACGAGGGCAACGCCAAGGTGCTCTACAAACTGGGACTCGCGCGCTATCGCGCCCGGCGCGTGAACGAGGCCACCGTCGTATTGAAGCAGGCGCTCGCCATCGATCCCGGCATGGGCGAGGCGCATTACGTCCTTGGACTGGTCCAGCGTGATCTCGATCAACGATCCGCCGCGCGGAAGTCTCTCGAAGAAGCGGCGCGCCGTTCCCCGGCGAGCCAGACGTCGCCGCGCGAGGCGCTCGCTGACCTGTATCTGCAGGACGGCGATTACTCGAAGGCGATTAATCAGCTTGAAATGCTGGCGGCGCTCGAACCCGCCCGCGCGGATCGTGCTATCGCCGTCGGCCTGGCCCAGTCCCGCGCCGGGCGCGGCGAGGCCGCCGTGATCACGCTGGGCCGTGCCGTCGAGCGCTTTCCAGAAGCGCCGCAGGTCTATGCCGCATTGGGCCACGTGTGGCTGACCGAAGCGGAGCACAACGGCGATCGGGTCGCGCTCAATAAGGCCCTCGAAGCGCTGCAACACGCTGCCGGTCGCGCGGACGCCACGAGCGAAACCCACGCCGAGCTCGGACGGGCGTGGATGCTCGCCGGTGATCGACACGCGGCGGAACGGGCGCTGCGCCAGGCCGTGGCAAAGCTTCCGCTCATGCCCGAGGCGTACTTGCGCCTGGCCGAGATCACCGCGCGCGACGGACGGATCCAGGATGCGCGCGATGCGTTGCTCAAATACGCGACGTTGATCGGCGACGAAAAGCCGATGGCGACCGTGGCCACGCAGATTGCTGATTATTCCGTGCGGCTCGGTGAGCCGGCGCTCGCGGTCCGCTGGTTCGATCGCGCGATCGATGAAGCGGGCCCAAGCACGACGCTCCAGGTCAAGCTCGCCGATGCCGCGCTTCGCGCCGGTGAAGTCGCCCGCGCGCAACAGGTGATCGAAGAAGGCCTGTCGTCAGAGCCCGGCAACCGCCAGCTCGAACAACTCAAGCGACGGCTGCCCCGCTAAATTATTTTCGCCGAGGGTCGAGCGCATCGCGCAAGCCATCGCCGAGGAAGTTGAAGCCGAGCACGACAATCGCCAGGAACAATCCGGGGAACACCGTCAGGTGCGGCGCGTCGAGCAAGTGCACGCGTCCGCCATTGATCATCGTGCCCCAGCTTGGTGTCGGCGGCTGCACTCCTAACCCCAGGAAACTCAACGCCGCTTCGGAGAGGATCGCGCCGGCCATGCCCAGCGTTGCCTGCACGAGGAGCGGCGGCACCGCGGTCGGCAGCACGTGCCGCACCAGCACACGGAGGGTGCCGGCGCCGAGCGCCTTCGCCGCGGTGACGTACTCGAACTCGCGCGCGCGCAACACCTGTCCGCGCACGAGGCGCGCGTAACCGACCCACCCGATGATCGCGAGCGCGAGCACCACGTTCACCAGGCTGGGCCCGAGCACGGCCACGAGCGCGATGGCCAGCAACATTCCCGGGAACGCCATCAGCACGTCCATCACGCGTCCGATCACTTGATCGATCCGCCCGCCGTAGTAGCCGGAGACTCCGCCCACCGCCAATCCGACGATCGACGACACGCCGACGACGATGATGCCGACCATCAGCGAGACGCGCGCGCCGAGCAGGACGCGGGCGAGAATGTCGCGTCCCAACTCGTCGAGACCGAACCAGTGGGCCAGGGTCGGGCCCTGCAGGCGATTCGGAAGATCCTGAGTCGCTGGATCCCACGGCAGCAGCCACGGCGCCATCAGCGCGCCGATCACGACGATCGCGACAATGATCAAACCGGTGCGGGCCTGCCCTGAGCGAGATGTCATGTAAGCCTCGCGAGCATGACATCGAGTCGAAGGGTCATTCGATGCGAATCCGGGGATCGAGGACGCCGTACATCAGATCGGTGATCAGGTTGACGGCCACATACGTGACCGCGATCAACAGGATGCAGCCCTGCACCATCGGGTAATCGCGGAAGCCGATCGACTGAATCAGCAGCCGGCCGATGCCGGGCCACGCGAAGATCGTTTCCGTGATCACCGCTCCGGTGAGGACCGCGCCGAATTGCAGCGCGATGATCGTCAGCAGCGGCACCATGCTGTTGCGAAGCGCGTGCGACGTGATCGCCGCGGCGTTCGACACGCCGCGGGCGCGCGCCGCGCGGACGTAGAGCTCGCCGAGCTCATCGAGCAGGCTGGCCCTGGTCATCCGCGCGAGGATCGCCGCCAGCGCCAGGCCAAGCGAGATCGCCGGCAGCACGAGGTGCGCGAGCGTTCCTCGTCCGGACACCGGCAGCCATCCGAGCTCGACGGCAAACACGATTGCGAGCAGCGGTCCGAGCCAGAAATTCGGAATCGACACGCCCGCGAGGGCAAAGGTCATGGCGCCGTAGTCGATCGCCGTGCCTCGCCAGACGGCCGCCACCACGCCGAGGGGAATGGCGAGCACAATCGCCACCAGCATCGCGGCGATCGCGAGCTCCGCCGTGGCCGGAATCCGCTCGACGATCATCGTCGTCACCGGCTGCCCGGTCCGGAACGACTTGCCCAGGTCGCCGGTGATCGCGTGACGCAGGAACGAGACGTACTGGGTGAACAGCGGTTGATCCAGGCCGAGGTTCGTTCTGAGCTCGGCAATGTCCGTGGGCGCCGCGCCGTCGCCGAGCATGGCTTGCGCCGGATCGCCGGGCACGAGATGAATCAGCGAAAACACCAGCGTCGCGACGCCGAGCAGCACCGGGATGGCCAGCAGCACGCGGCGAAGGAAATAGCGCAGCACTCGCGCTCATTCTAATGCGCCTGCCCTGAGCGACGTCGAAGGGTGGTCCGGCGTCGCGAGGCTCGCGAGACCCAATCGCGCCGTGAGTTTTCGCAACCCTTGTCGCGAAACGCCGAGCTCGCGAGCCGCCGCCACCGACCGGCCGCCGGATCGCGCCAGCGCCGCGCGCACGTATCGTTCTTCGAATTCGCGGCGGGCATCCGCCAGCGAGGCCCGGCTGCTGACCGCGCTGGCACGCGAGATGTGAGCGGGCAACCCGCGCGGACCGATCACTCCACGCTGCGGGCCCGCGACCATCACCGAGGCCAGCACGTTCTGCAGCTCGCGCACGTTGCCCGGCCAGTCATACGCGCCGAGCTGCGACATCGCCGACGGCGAAAGCACGGCGCGGCTGCCGGTCTTCTTCGACAGGACCGACCAGATGTGACGCACCAGCGGCGGAAGATCCTCGAGCCGTTCGCGCAGCGGCGGAATGCTGATCCGCAGCACGTCCAGACGGTAGCGCAAGTCGTTGCGGAATCGTCCGGCGCTGACTTCCCCACTCAGCGGCCGATTGGTTGCCGCCACAATCCGCGCATCAACCTTGCGCGTGCCCGATTCACCGAGCCGGCGCACTTCGCCCTCCTGGAGCGTGCGCAGCAGCTTGGCCTGCACGCGCGCGCTCAACTCGGCGACCTCGTCGAGAAACAGCGTGCCGCCCTGCGATTCCTCGAACAATCCGAGACGTTCGGCGACCGCGCCCGTGAAGGCGCCGCGGGTATGGCCGAACAGTTCGGCCTCGACCAGCTCGTCTGCGATCGCCGCGCAGTTGAGCGCGCAGAATCGACGTCCACGTCGAACGCTGGCCGCGTGCACCGCCCGCGCGACGAGCTCCTTTCCCGATCCGCTTTCTCCTTCGATCAACACCGGAAACGGCGATGCCGCGGCCTTCATGGCCGCCAGTCGCACGAGCTCAATCGCGCTGCTCTCGCCGACGAGCTCGGGAACCAGCGCGCCGGCGGTTTCGGGCGCGCGGAACCGTTCACGGACTTCGTGAACAGCCGGGGCCGCGGCCGTCGCCGCGAGATCGAGGATGCAGGCGACGTCCTGCGGAATGAGCGCGATCCCCATGGACCAGTGGCACCAGAGCGCCCCAACGATCGTGGCGCCATATCGAATCGGCCACGCCGCTTCTTCGGATTGACCGCGTTTCGCAGAGGGTTCGGCGATCCCGGTATCAAGGACGCGCGACGCCACTTCGAGCTGGGACACTGAGGGCGCAAACGCGCCCGCGTGAGCGATCGCGTGCGGCCGATGCCGATCGGCGATCGTAAATGCGACGACCGTGGCTCCGAGCGCGCGATTCAGGCAGCTCGAGACGCGCGACAGCGCGGTGATCGCCTCATCGCTTTCCTGGCAGGTCCGCAGGATTTCCAGGAAGGACTCGACCATCGCCGGTTCTGTCTTCGGGGTCGATGAGGTCTGCTTGATGTGCTCCCGAAGCAAGACCGCCTCGTTGGTATCGACCGGGGCAAGCGCCGCCCGCGCCTCGAGCAGCCGCCGCTGGCCAATGAGCGATCGCGCCAGGGCGCAGCGGCCCGGCGATTGATCGACCGGCGAAGCCAGCAGGAGGCTCCATCGCGCTGCCGCCTCCGCTTCCACAAACCGGCCGCCTTCGATCAACGCGCCGGCGCGGACGACGAGCGATTCGGGCGATTCGACGCTCGCCGATGGCGCGCTCTCGTGCACGTGAATCGGCGCCGAGACCAGCCGCGGCCGCCACAATTCGCTGGTGGCACCCCTGACGATCAAATGCGGGCGCGCGTCTTTCGTCGCGAGCTTGAACAGGGCCAGCGTCGCGTCCGGGCTGAGACGAGTGTCGGTGGCGAAAACCACGATCGAACGCTCCTTCAGCCAGGCCGGCCAGCGCCATCGCGCCTGCGAGAGCACTGCGCCGAAGGCGTCGGCCGCGAGCGGCACGAAGCCCGCCAGCCGCGCTTCGCGCGCGAGCACGCGCTGCATGAAGTGCCATTTCTCTGCCGATGGCTCCACCAGGTCGAGCGCGCGCGGACGTCCATCGCGCGCGTCAGCCAGCGCCGCGCGAAACGCCGGCAGGGTATCCGTAGTGTCTTCCGGCGCGTTTCCCGGATAGCGCTCCCATATTTCGATGCGCGATCGGCCGCGCAGATCGAAATCGATCAACCAGGCACGGCCGCGCACGCTGAAGAGCGGCGGCAATGGCGCGGCGCGCTGGCTGCGGGCATGCCACCTGATCGACGCGCCCGTCGCGAGATCGAGCGCGCGTCCACCGGCAACGAGATAGCGATCGAGCATCAACATGACGCTGGTCCACTGCAAACGAAAGGCCCCCCGCCGATCGGCCTGTCCTCGCCTGATCTCGCTCGCGCGCGCGCCGAGTGTCGCAATTTATTCGTATAGAATGCTCGACGGATGCTGCGTTTTTTGACGTCAGGCGAGTCGCACGGACAGGGTCTCGTCACGATCCTCGAAGGGTTGCCCGCGGGGCTGGCGATCGATTTCGATGCGATCACGCTGGAGCTGCACCGCCGCCAGGGCGGTTACGGCCGCGGCCGGCGCATGGAGATCGAAAGCGATCGCGCCGAGTTCCTGTCCGGCGTCCGTCGCGGCAAGACCACCGGCGCGCCGGTCGCCTTGCTGGTGCGCAACAAGGACTGGCAGAACTGGCAGAACACGATGCACGTCGAGCCGCAGGCGCCGGCCGGCTCGACGGGCGCCAATCGCGCTCCGGTGGTGCGGCCGCGGCCTGGCCACGCCGATCTGGCCGGGGCCCTCAAGTACGATCACGACGACATCCGCGATGTGCTCGAGCGGGCCAGCGCGCGTGAGACCGCGGCACGGGTTGCCGCCGGCGCGATCGCAAGGCAGCTGTTGCGCGCCATTGGCTGCGAGATCACGAGCCACATCACCGGCATCGGCAGCGTGGTGGTCCCCGCGGGCGCTGCCGTGTCGTTCGCGGCGGCCCAGGCCCTCGCTCCCGAGGCGCCGTTGCGGTGCGTCGATACGGCGATCGAGAAACAGATGATCGCGGCGATCGACGCGGCCAAGGAAGCCGGCGACACGCTCGGCGGATCGTTCGAAGTGATTGCCAGGAATGTTCCCCTCGGCCTCGGCAGCTACGTGCAATGGGATCGCAAGCTCGATGGGCGTCTTGCCCAGGCGCTGATGTCGATACCGGCGATCAAAGCCGTCTCGATTGGCGACGGCGTCGAGGGCGCGCGGCGTCCGGGCTCGCAGGTGCACGATGAGATCGTCGCCGACCAGCACGCGCCGGCCGGCGAGCCGATCATCGTCAGGCCGACGAATCGGGCCGGCGGCCTGGAGGGCGGCGTCACCAACGGCGAGGAAGTGCGCGTCACCGGATTCATGAAACCGATCTCGACGCTGATGAAGCCGCTCCGCTCGGTCGACCTCACCACTCTCGAAGAGGCGCCGGCGGCGATTGAGCGCAGCGATACGTGCGCGGTGCCGGCGGCGGCGGTCGTGGCCGAAGCGATGGTTGGTCTCGTACTGGCTGACGCGCTGCTCGAGCGCTTTGGCGGCGACTCCATGATCGATCTTCGCGCGCGCGTCACCGGCACCGGAGCGCGCCTGCGCGGACGCGTCTCGCGCCGTCCCGCACCCGCCCAGGCCTGAGCCGTGCTTCGTCCCATCCTCCGACTCGGGGACTCGATCCTGAGCGAGCCGGCGCAGCCTGTCGACACGATCACGCCGGAGATCGAAACGCTGATCGACGACATGATCGAGACCATGTACGCGGCACCAGGCATTGGCCTCGCCGCGCCGCAGGTCGGGGTCTCGCTGAAGATCTTCGTGATCGATTTGTCGCTCGGCAAGGATCCGAGCGGGCTGCACGCGATGATCAACCCGCAATTCCTCGCGCGTGAAGGCATGCAGCTCGAGGAAGAGGGCTGTCTCAGCATCCCTGGCTTCACGGCGACCGTGGCCCGGCCGAAGCACGTCGTCGTCGAGGGCCTCAATCGTCACGGCGAAAAGTACCGGCTCGAGGGCGACGGCCTCCTTGCCAGGGCGCTGCAACATGAAGTCGATCACCTGAACTCGTGCCTGTTCGTCGATCGGCTCAGGGGAATTTCGCGCGACCTGATCCTGCGCAAGATCAAGAAGCTCTCGAAGGCCGGCAAATGGTGAGCCGCTGATGCCGCTGCGCGTCGCCTTTTTCGGCACGCCAGGTTTTGCGGTGCCAACGCTGGAGCACCTCGTGAACTCGCGGCACCCGGTCGTCGCGGCCGTCACGCAGCCCGACAAACCGCGCGGCCGCGGACAGCAGATTTCCGACGGGCCCGTGAAGTCGCTGGCCCGGGCGCTCGGCCTTCCGGTGTTGCAACCCGCCAGGCTCGCGCGCGATGAATTCGAAACCGAGTTTGCCGCGCTCAACGCCGACATCGGCGTCGTTGCCGCTTACGGCAAGATCCTGCCGGACTGGCTGCTGGCATCCCCGCGCCACGGCCTGATCAACGTGCATGCCTCGCTGCTGCCGCGCTACCGCGGCGCATCACCGGTGCATCGCGCCGTCATCAATGGCGACACCGAGACAGGGGTGACGATCATGCGCGTCGTCAAGGAACTGGATGCCGGGGCGATGATCGCCTCCGTGCGAGTGCCAATCGGCATCGACGACACCACGACCATCGTCGAGTCAACGCTGGCGATCCGTGGCGCGGAATTATTGGTGTCGACGCTCGATGCGATCGAAGCCGGCACCGCGCGTGACACGCCGCAGGACCCGGCGCTCGTGACCTACGCCCCGAAGTTGACGAAGGGCGAGGGCCTCGTCGACTGGTCGGCGAACAGCACGACGATCCACAACCTGGTGCGAGGCCTGTGGCCGTGGCCGCATGCGTTCACGTATCTGGGCGCCATGCGCTACATCCTTCACCGCTCGCGGCTGTCGACCCGTCCGGCCGCGAATGCCTCGCCCGGTACGATCGTTCACGCAACGGCGCTCGAGGGACTGCATGTCGCATGCGGCCATGGGACTACCATCGAGCTCGTGGACATCCAGCTCGAAGGCAAGCGGATTATGAGCGCCCGCGATGCCATGGCGGCAAAGACGCTCGTCACCGGCGCCCGCTTCTCACAACCATGATTGCGCCGGCGCGGCGCGCCGCCGTTGATGCGCTGGCGTTGATCGACGCCGGCGACCTCGAGCTCGGCGCCGCCGTCGCGCGCGTTCGCAAGACGCTCGAAGACGAGCGCGATCGAGCGCTGCTGCTCGAGCTCGTTGCCGGCACGCTGCGGATGCGTAACGCGATCGATTATCAGCTCGCGCAACGTGTGAGCCGCCCGCTCGACAAACTGGACGCAGCAGTGCTGCGCATCCTTCGGCTCAGCGGTTATCAGCTGCTCTTTCAATCTCGCCTTCCTGCCGCGGCTGTGATCAACGACGCCGTGCACCTGACGCGCCGCGCCGGCAAGTCGAGCGCCGCCGGGCTGACCAACGCTGTGCTGCGCGCGCTCAGCCGCAATCGCCACCGGCTGGAATGGCCGGCGCGCGATGCGCTGATCGAGCATCTCTCGATCGTGCAGTCGCATCCTCGCTGGCTTGTCGAGCGCTGGCTGGCGCGCTACGGCGCGGCGGAAACGGAATCCTGGCTGGCCTTCAACAACCAGCCGGCGCCGATGTGCCTGGCAGTGAATCGCACCATCACGACTCGTGAAGCGCTGGCTAAAGAGCTGACTGATGCGGGAGTCGTGACGCGGCCGACCACACGAGCGGCGAACGGTCTGCAGGTCGTTGAAGGGCGCGCGTTAAACACATCAGCCTTTGACGAGGGTCGATTCGTTGTCCAGGACGAAGCGTCGCAGCTGATTGGCGAACTTGCCATCGTCGAAGCCGGCGACAGAGTGCTCGATCTGTGCGCATCGCCAGGTGGGAAGACGCTGGCACTGGCTGCCGCGGTCGGCGCCACCGGCACGGTCGTGGCGATGGATGTGCGCGCGCATCGTGTGCGCCTGCTGATGCGAACGATCGAACGATGCCGTCTCAGGAACGTGACGGTAGTGCACGGTCCCGCTGACGAACCACTGCCCTTCAGATCCGAAACGTTCGCGTTCGTGCTGGTCGATGCGCCCTGTTCGGGACTCGGTACCGTTCGCCGCGATCCGGACATTCGCTGGCGCCGGTCGCCCGACGATCTCGCCCGCTTCTCCGGCGCGCAACGGGAGCTGCTCGCGCGCGCCGCCGATCTCGTCACACCCGGCGGCCGAATGCTCTACTCAACCTGCTCGAGCGAGCCGGAAGAAAACGAGGATGTTGTCGCAGCCTTCCTGCAGGATCGGCCGGGCTTCGTTCAAGAGCGTGTCCACCAGACGTTGCCCTTCCGCGACAAGCTCGAGGCGTTCTATGGCGCCGTCCTCCGTAGAACGATGTAGTACCATTGCTCTGTTGGGCACCGCTTTTAAAACCCGGGTATGGAGCTACGGCAAGATCCTCTTGCTGGCGGGCGCTCTTGCCGCAACCTTCTTCGCATTTGCCGGCATTGCGATGCGCGTGGCGATTCGTGCCCGCCAGGTGGCCGTGCCTGACTTCGTCGGCAAGTCGGTCGCCGATGCCACCAACCTCGCCTCGAACCTCGATCTTCAGCTGCGCATCGACGATGTCAAACGTCCCGATCCGAAGGTGCCGGCCGGCGCGGTGCTCGGCCAGGACCCGACACCGGGATCGACGGTCCGCCGCCAGCGCAGCGTTCGCGTGTGGGTCAGCTCCGGCGCGCACATCGCGCGCGCCCCGAGCCTGCTCGGCGAAACGCAGCGGTCCGCGGAAATCCGCGTCGCCCAGGAAGGACTGATGATCGGCACCGTGTCGGAGATCCGTTCTGCGATGTATCCCCCCGATGTCGTCGTGGCCCAGGATCCGCCGCCGTCCACGCAGACCGCCGAGATTCGGTTGCTCGTGAACCGCGGCGAGGATCGCGCGACCTATGTCATGCCCGATCTGATCGGATTGAATGGCGATCGCGCCGCGGACCTGATGCGCGCGCGCGGCTTCCGCGTGTCGATCACGTCCCAGTCGGCGGCCTCGGCCATCCCGCCCGGCGTGGTGGTGCGGCAGACGCCGCAAGGCGGGTATCAAGTGCATCCCGGTGATGCCATCTCGCTCGAGGTGAGCCGTTGACCCTTCGACTCGATGTCATCTTCGCGAGGCTCACATGACATCTCGCTCAGGGCCGGCCCAGACGATTCGTCTCGCCCCGTCGATTCTCGCCGCGGACTTCTCGAATCTCGGCGCCGAAATTGCCGCCGCCACGCGAGGCGGGGCCGATCAGGTACACCTGGACGTGATGGACGGGCACTTCGTGCCGAACCTCACGATCGGCGTGCCGGTCGTGAAGTCGCTTCGCAAGGCGACCACGCTGCCGCTCGACGTGCACTTGATGATCACGGATCCCGATCGCTACCTCGAGCCCTTCATCGATGCGGGCGCGAACATGGTGTCGGTGCATGTCGAGGTGCTGCCGCACCTGCACCGCACGATCACGCAGATCAAGAAGCTCGGCGCCAGGGCCGGCGTCGTGCTCAATCCCTCCACGCCGGTGGGCGCGATCTCGGAGATCGCCGCCGACGTCGACTTCGTGCTGGTCATGTCCGTGAATCCCGGATTCGGCGGGCAGGTCTTCATTCCTCACAGCCTCGAGAAGATCGCGAACGTGCGGGCGCTGCTCGACCGCGTCGGCAACCGCGCGCCGATTGAGGTCGATGGCGGCATCGATCTCACGACGGTCGAGAGCGTGGTGAAAGCCGGCGCCGAATGGCTCGTGGCCGGGAACGCGATCTTCGGCAGCGGCGACGCCGAGAAGGCGGCGCGCGCGATCAAAGACAAAGCCACGGCGGCCGCGAAACAATGACCGCTCCGCCGACTCGCCAGACCAGCTCGAACGTGCGCGTGCGCTACGCGGAAACCGACAAGATGGGCATTGTCTACTACGCGAACTACCTGGTCTGGTTCGAGATTGGCCGCACCGACTGGCTGCGCGAGAGCGGCTGGACCTACCGCGAGATCGAAGCCGACGGCATCCAGCTGCCGGTCATCGAGGCGCACTGCGAATACCGCCAGGGCGCGCGCTATGACGACGACATCGAGATCCGCACGCGGGCGAAAAAGCTGTCACCGGTGCGCATCCATTTTGATTACGAAGCGATTCGGCGCGCCGACGGCGCTCTGCTGGCCACGGGCCACACCGTGCACGCGACCATCGATCGCGACGGCCGGCCGGTGCGGATGCCCGATCGCGTGAAGGACTTGTTTTCATGAATGCATTGGTCACGGGCGGCGCGGGCTTCATCGGATCGCACTTGAGCGAGCGCCTGCTCGAACAGGGCGCGCGCGTGCGCGCCATCGACGCGTTTACGGATTTCTATCCGCGGCCCCTCAAGGAGCGCAATCTCCAGAACCTGCGCGGCCGCGACAACTACGAGTTCATCGAAGGCGACTTGCGCGAGCTCGATCTCGCGAAGCATCTCGAGGGCATCACCCACGTCTTTCATCTCGCCGCGCAAGCCGGCGTGCGCCGCAGCTGGGGCACCGAGTTCAGCGTCTACACCGGATTGAACGTCGATGCCACCCAGCGGCTGCTCGAGGCGTGCGTGAAGAAGCCGATCGAGCGCCTCGTCTACGCATCGAGCTCGTCGGTGTATGGAGACGACGTCGCGATCCCGATGGTCGAAACGGCGCTGCCGCAGCCGGTGTCGCCATACGGCGTGACCAAGCTCGCCGCCGAGCAACTGTGCCACCTGTATTTCGTGAACTTCGGCGTGCCCTGCGTCTCGCTGCGCTATTTCACGGTCTACGGCCCGCGCCAGCGGCCCGACATGGGCTTCAACCGCTTCTTCACCGCGATTCTCAAGGGCCAGCCGCTGGTGCAATTCGGGGACGGGCTGCAAACCCGGGACTTCACCTATGTGGCCGACGCGGCGAAGGCCACGGCGGATGCCGCCGTCCGGGGAGTCCCCGGGCGCGTCTACAATATTGGTGGAGGCGCCCGCGTCTCCCTGCGGGAGGTCTTCGACCTGATTGCCCGCGTTTCCGGCCGAAAGGTCACGATCGATCAGCAGGGCCCGCAGAAGGGCGATATGCGCGACACCTACGCCGACACGTCGCGGGCCAGGGCCGACCTGGGCTTCGCGCCGTCGGTGACGCTCGAAGAGGGACTTCGGCAGATGTGGCGCTGGATGGAAGCTAATCAATGATTTCGGATTTCGGATCGCGCGGATCTCGGATTTGGGTGCGGCGGATCGCAGTGCTGGTGTTGACCGCCACGATCGCCGGCTGCGCCGCCAAGACCAATTCGCTGCCGCCGGGCACTGCGGATGCGGACAAGTTCCTGTTCGATCGCGGCACCGAGTCGGCGAAGGACAAGAAGTGGCTCGACGCGCGCGAGTACTTCCGCAACATCGTCGACAACTACCCGCAGAGCCCGTTCCGGCCCGACGCGAAGCTCGCGCTCGGCGACACCTATATCAGCCAGGGCGGCACGGAGAACCTGCTGCTCGCCGCCAACGAGTTCCGCGAGTTCCTGACGTTCTATCCCACGCATGCGCGCGCCGATTACGCGCAGCTGCAGCTGGCGCGGTCGTTCATGTTGCAGATGCTGGCGCCCGAGCGCGATCAATCCGCGACGCGCGATGCGATCAAGGAAATCGAAATCTTCCTGCAGCGGTTTCCCAACAGCCAGTTGATGCCGGAGGCCCGCAAGATGGAGCGCCAGGCCCGGGATCGGCTGAGCGAAGCCAACTATCGCGTCGGCTTCTTCTACTACCGCATCAAGTGGTACACGGGCGCGATCGATCGCTTCAAGGACGTGCTCAAGATCGACCCGGCATACACCAACCGCGACGCGCTGTATTACTACCTCGGCGAGTCGATCTACCTGATGGCCAAGCAGACGAATCAGACGGCCTCGGAAGCGTTGCCCTATTACGAACGGCTCGTGAAGGAATTCGAGAAGTCCGAATACCTCGAGGCGGCCCAGAAGCGCATTACCGAGCTGAAGAACCCTTCCTGAGAATCCGATAAGATCCGGCGGAAGTGCTCCCAAGGCGGAAGATCCGCCGGAAAGCAGGCTGAAATGCGCATTCGCGTGATTGCCACAGCGGTGGCTACCCTGGTCGCTGGCCCTGTTTACGCCCAGTCGATCGACGTGACCGGTCCGAAGACACTGACCCCCGCGATGGTCACGTGCACGGATTTGCCCATCACGTCCAAGCCGGTGCCGCGCCTCTTCGTCGCGGGACCGCATAGGACGGACGGCCGCACGGCCATGAATGACGGGCTCATCGTCATCAACCGATCGGCCGACGATGGCCTGGCGATCGGTCAGCGCTACATCTCGCAACGCCTGATTACCGACCCGAAGCGTTTTCCGCGCCCCGGTGAAGGCTACGGCGATCTGCGCGTGACCGGCTGGATCACCGTCCGGGCGATCGACGAGAACAACGCGCTCGCGTCGATCGACGCGGTGTGCGACTCCGTCGAAACCGGCGACTTCCTCGAGCCTGCGGCCGACTTCGATCTGCCGACCACGGCGTTCCCGCCGCTCTACCCTGACTTCAACGATCGCGCCGACGTGATCTTCGGCGCCGATAATCGGACTCTGTTTGGAGACGGCGACGTGTTCTCGATCAATCGCGGCACGGCGCAGAGCGTGGCCGTGGGCCATCGCTACGCGATCTACCGCGACCACCAGGCCTCAGGGCAGGGTCAACATTCCGGGAAAGCCATGCGCGGGCTGTCGTATTCCGACAACCGTCCGATCCTGCCTCTGGTTTACGTTGGTGATGCGGTAGTGATGAGCGTGACCGAGACGACCTCGAAGCTGGTCGTGACGAAGGCCGTCGACGGCATCGAGCCCGGCGACGTCGTGGTGCCGCGCCGCATCGTGCGGCAGCCGCAGTAAGCTACGAGATCTTTTTTTCTCTCGCCGACTTCGCGGCCTCGAAGTCGGCGACCTTCGGATCGCGGGTGATCATCGCGCGCTGGAATCCCTGGTAGTAATCGACCGCGGAGACCAGCGCGGTGACCAGCACCACCCACATCGCCGCCTGCCCCGCCAGGACCAGCAGCGGCACACGTTCCCATCCGAGAATCAGCAACAGGATCGCGGTGACCTGCGACGCCATCTTGGCTTTGCCGAGTCCTGACGCCGGCATGGTGAGCCCGCGCGAGTAGGCGAGGTTCCGTAATCCGGTGACCGCGATCTCGCGGCTGATGATCACCGCGACCATCCACGACTGCACCAGATTGAGCTGCACCAGCGAGATGAGCGTGGCCGAGATCAGCAGCTTGTCCGCGAGCGGATCGAGGATCTGCCCGAGCGTCGTGACCTGTTTGCGACGCCGCGCGAGATAGCCGTCGAGCCAGTCGGTGAGCGAGGCGATGCCGAAGATCGCCGCCGCGACCAGCTCGACCGGGAGTCCCATCACCAGCCGGCCTTCGAATTTTGTGAGGAGCACCGACACGAGCACTGGCACCAGGAAGATTCGGGCCACCGTAAGCGTGTTCGGCAGGTTCATTGGCGCCTGCAGTCATTCTACGCCTCGGTCGTATAAGATGGAAGTTTGACATGAAGGCCATTCTGCTGGCCGGAGGCAAAGGCACGCGCCTCCGTCCGTTGACGATTCATACACCGAAGCCGGTCGTGCCGATTTTCGATCGCGCGTTCCTCCACTATCAGATCGATCTCCTCAAGCAAGTGCCGGAGATCGATGAAGTGATCCTCAGCCTCAACTACCAGCCTCGCCGCATCGAAGAAGTGTTCGGCGAGGGAGCCGGCACAGGCGTGCGGCTGCGCTACGTGGTCGAACCCTCGCCGCTCGGCACAGGTGGCGCGATTCGCTACGCCGCCCAGGGCATCGACGACACGCTCGTCGTGTTCAACGGCGACGTCATGACCAGCGTCGACGTCAAGGCCGTGGTCGCGCTGCATCGCCAGCGCCAGGCCAAGGCCACCATCGTGCTCACGCCGGTCGACAATCCCACCGCCTACGGGCTCGTCGAAACCGACACGGACGGCCGCGTGCGGCGGTTCCTCGAGAAGCCGAAAGAAGACGAGATCACCTGCAACACGATCAACGCCGGCATCTACGTGCTCGAGCCCGACACCTTCGATCGCATCCCGAAGGACGTGTCGTATTCGATCGAGCGCGCGTATTTCCCGTCGCTGATCGAGCGCAAAGAAACGTTCGTCGCGTACGTGGATAAAGGCTACTGGATCGACATCGGCACGCCTGAGAAGTACGTGCAGGTGCATAAGGACATGTTCGACGGCAAGTTCGCGGGCGGGCTGTTCGCGACGGCCGATCGCACCAGGCCGATCGTGCACCCCGAAGCGCGCGTCGAGGACGGCGCGACGATCAGCGGTCCGTGCTTCATCGATGCCGGCGCGCATATCAAGGCCGGCGCCACCATCGGCGGCTACAGCGTGCTCGGCCGCGGCGTGCTCGTCGAAGAGTCCGCCGATCTCCAGGACACGATCGTGTGGCCGAACTCGCGCATCGGCCAGAGCGCCATCGTGCACGGGCCGATCATCGGCCGCAACTGCCACATCGGCCGGGACTCGGTGCTCAAGGGGCGCGCGCTCCTCGGCGACAAGACCCAGCTGACCGACTACACGAGCATCGGATCATGATCAACGAGTCCGTTTTCAAGGCCTACGACGTCCGCGGCCTCTACCCTTCCGAAATCACCGAGGATCTGTTTCATCAACTCGGCCGCGCGTTCATCGCGTATCTCGGTCCCGGCAACTACTGCGTGGCGCGCGACATGCGCGTGTCGTCGCCGTCGCTCACCAGGGCATTCATCGACGGCGCGGTGAAGCAAGGCGGATCGGTGATCGATTACGGACTGATCGGCACCGACCAGATGTATTACGCGGTCGCCGCGGACGGTCTTGATGGCGGCGCGCAGATCACCGCGTCTCACAACCCCGGCCAGTACAACGGCTGCAAGATGGTCCGCAAGGCAGCGTTCCCGCTGAGCGGCGAGTCCGGCATCAAGGAAATGAAGGAGATGATCCTCGCCAACGCGATCCCGGCGGCGCCGGCGACGGCGGGATCGGTCGATCACCGCGACATCATGGACCGCTACATCGAGCACGTGTTGTCGTTCGTCGACGAGCAGTCGATCAAGCCGTTCAACGTCGTCCTCGACGCCGGCAGCGGCGTGGCCGGCATCGTCGCGCCAAGGCTGTTCGATCGCCTGCCGTGCAGGACCACGCGCCTCTGCTTCGAAGTCGACGGCACGTTCCCGAATCACGAAGCCAACCCGTTGATCGAGGAGAACCGCCAGGACATCACCGCTGAAGTGATCAGGCAGAAGGCGGATATCGGCATCGCGTGGGACGGCGACGCCGACCGCTGCTTCTTTATCGACGGCACCGGCGAGTTCATTGCCGGCGATTTCATCACGGCGCTACTGGCCGAGGCCTTCCTGATGAAGAAGCCGGGCGAGACGATCATCTACGACGTGCGCGCCAGCTACGCCGTCAAGGACATCGTGGCCAGGTACGGCGGCAGAGCGCTGATGAATCGCGTCGGACACGCGTTCATCAAGGCCCGCATGCGTGAAGAGAACGCGGCCTTCGGCGGCGAAGTGACCGGCCACTATTACTTCCGCGACAACTTCTACGCCGACAACGGCTTCATTCCGGCGCTGATGATCCTCGACCTGATGTCGAAGAAGGGCAAGTCGCTGCACGAGCTGCTGAAGCCGCTGCGCGAGAAGTACTTCATCTCGGGCGAGATCAACACCAAGGTCGCGAACATGGACATCGCGGCGAAGAAGATCGCCGAGCTGAAGAAGATCTACGCCGCGGGCAACCCGTACGAGCTCGATGGCGTGTCGGCGGAATTTTCGGACTGGCACTTCAACGTCCGCCAGTCGAACACCGAGCCGCTGCTCCGCCTGAATCTCGAAGGACTGACCCCCGAGATCATGGAAAAGCGCCGCGACGAGGTGCTGGGGATTATCAGGTCGTAGAGGCGGGTCTTCAGACCCGCCTTTTGCTAGAATGCAAGTCGCTGAGCGGGAGTAGTTCAGCGGTAGAACGCGAGCTTCCCAAGCTCGATGTCGCGGGTTCGATCCCCGTCTCCCGCTCCAACCTTCGCTCACGCTTGCCACCTGCGTGAGCTACGGTTGGCAAGCCATCACACCGGGGGCTGCCCAAGCACCGCGCGCCACTCGTTGCGCACTTTCTTCAGGATCGCATCCTTCTCACGGTGGTCGCCGTTCTTGTCGAATGCGCGCATCACCAGGAACGCCGCGCGCGCCACCCAGGCCGCGCTGCCGGCATTCAAGCCCTGGCCGGAGGCCCTCATGTCGGTCTCGAGAGGCACACCGATTCCATTGACAAACAGCTGGTCACCCCCGATTCCGTTGTAGTCGGCAAGCGCGGCGGCCGGCGGCTGCGGTGCCGATGGCGTCGGCCCAGGCCCCGGCGGCATCGGCGGCACAGCAACGTTACCGAATTGCGGCACCGGCGGATTGTGCCAGCGATAGTGCTGCGGATCGATTGTGTACGGCGTCAGCTTCGCTGGGCCGTGCTCCCAGGGCCCGGGCTCGTTCGCCGCGCTGAACGCGATCACCTTCACCTGGCGCTGCGACGGCACGTGCCAGGCGGCGTCTTGAGAGACGCCGGCGATCCGCACCTTCTGCCGCTGGCCATCGTGACGCGTGAGCTCCACCTCGAACGGCGTGAAACCGGCCGGCGTCACCGATGCGCCGTCCATATCGCGGGTCTTCCCGACAAATTGCCATTCGGGCCCGGCGAGCGCGAGCGTGAGCTGCAGCAGCTCGAACACCGAGGCGATCGTGTTGATCCGCGCGAGCTCGGGGCGCCGGCGATCGGCCTCGAGCAGAAAGGGCTTGATATCAGGTGTCACGACAAAACTCCCTTCGATCCGTTGCCAGGAGAGGAAGAGAGTGTAAGACAGGAGCCGCGCCAACGCTTGCCCCGTAAGAGGTAATCGTGCAACCGACGACTACTGGATGGAGATCCCGGCGCTGATGTTCCAGAGCTGCGTGCGCCTGGCCGCCGGCAGCGCGGCCGTCGCCGATCGCGAGGCCAGCTTCACGAACCGCACGTCGAAGCCCGCCCCGAGGTGCGGCTTCATGAACCACCGCGCGCCGCCGCCGAAGTTCAGTGCTGAATTCCAGGCCTCGGGCACCTCAGTCGCCGGCGTCGATCCGACGGCATCCGCGCGGCTGGAGACCTTCGACACACCAAGACCGGCGCTCAGGTAACTCCATCCCTGTTTGCGTCCAAAGTTGATCGACACCTGAGGCACGAGGCTGGTGATCCCCGTGTGCACGACCGGTGTGACGCGCGTGGTCGCCGTCGGACCGGTTCCGCTCGTGATGGTCAGCGATTCCCCGCTGCCCTTGCCGATGATGATCGACGCGCCGGCGCCGAACGTGATCAAACCGAGGCGGAAGGGATAGACCGTCGCGCCGGTGCTCAGGCCCCAGGCGCGGCCTGGGAGCTCGGTATCAGCCGAGACGGCCGGCACCCAGCCTTCAGCCTGCGGAAGACCGACGGTCGCGGCGTGCGTATCGATCGCGAACCACGGCAAGCGCTCCGCTGTTTGTGCTGCAGCAGGTGCGGCGATCGCTAGAACGACGAGCACCAGCACCTCAGGCACCTTAGGCACCTTAGGCACCGTGGGCACCATCAGTAGCCGCTGGCCTTTCCCGTCGCCGGCGTCTCTCCCTTTGATTCCTTGACGATGCGCACGCCGGCGCTTGCGCCGATGCGCGTGGCGCCCGCAGCGACCATGGCTTTGAGCTGTTCGAGATCGCGCACGCCGCCTGAAGCCTTCACACCCATCTCCTCGCCGACCACGCGCCGCATCAACGCAACGTCGGCGGCCGTGGCGCCGCCAGGGCCGAAGCCCGTCGAGGTCTTCACGAAATCGGCGCCCGCCGCCTTCGACAGCGTGCAGGCGGTGATCTTTTCTTCGTCCGTCAGGAGCGCCGTCTCGATGATCACTTTGCTACCCGCACCGGCCGCATGACACGCGGACACGACACCGCGGATATCCTCGGTGACCAGCCGCACGTCACCGGACTTCAACGCTCCGACGTTGATCACCATGTCGATTTCCGACGCGCCGTCGAAAATGGCGCGCCGCGTCTCGAACTGCTTCACGTCCGGCGTGGTTGCGCCCAGGGGAAACCCGACGACCGTGCAGACGCCGACCGGCGTGCCGCGCAGCTGCCTGGCCGCCAGTGCGACCCAGGTTGGGTTGATGCACACCGTCGCGAACTTCCACTCGGCCGCTTCGCGGCATAACTGCTCGATCTCTTTCGCGGTCGCATCGGGCTTGAGCAGCGTGTGATCGATATAGCCGGACACGCCGCTGGCGCCGCCGTCGGCGGCATGCAGCCCCAGCCGCGTCGCGCCGGCATCGAGCACGTGCTGCACGCGATCCGGACAGCACTCCGACGTGAATCCATGACAGCTGCAGCGCGACGGCGCCACGGCGCCGGCGCGCGCCAGCTCCTCGAGGATCAACTCGATCACCCGGCGATAGTCGGTCACTGCATCCTCTCCAGCGCGCGAATCTTCGCGAGCCGTCGAATATATCGCGCCTCGCCCATCGGCGTGGCGATCCACGTATCGACAATCGCCTTCGCGTCGTCCACGGAGATAAGCGTGGCGCCAAGCGCAAGCACGTTGGCGCCATTGTGCTCGCGCGAATATCGCGCCAGCGTCTTGTCGGTGCACATCGCCGCCCGCGCGCCGTCGATCTTGTTGGCGGCGATCGCCGAACCGAGGCCGGCGCCGTCGATCACGATGGCGGCATCCACTTCCTTGCGCGCCACCAGGCGCGCGACCTGCGCGGCGATGTCGGGATAATCCACCGGATCGGAACCCTCGGTGCCAACGTCGAGCACGCTCAGGCCACGCTGACGCAAGTGGTCACGAAGCTTCGCCTTTAGGGCAACTCCCGAATGATCGCTGCCGATCGCGATCGACTTGATGTCGGCCACCGGCGCAAGTCCATCAAGACTCGCCTCGGCGATGCCGCGCAACACGGTTATGCGGCGCGCCTTGAGCGTGTCGGCCGCGAGCGGCGTCACGTGCCCGCCCGGCTTCAGCGTGACGCTGGACCCGATCTCGAGAGTCCGGGCGTCGGTCTCGGTGATGATGTCGAACGATTTCATCCGTCTCAGTATGTTAGTCTGTCGCGCGATGCCGACGACAGCCACTCCAACCGTCCTCATCGACGCGGACGAACTGTCCGCGCGCATCGGCGCCCTGGCCCAGGAAATCCGCGCCGACTATCCCGGCGCCCCGTTGCACCTCGTCTGCGTCCTCAAGGGCGCATTTCTCTTCCTCGGCGACCTGATTCGCTCGATGGACGGCCACGTCAGCATCGACTTCATGGCCTGCTCCAGCTACGGCGCCGCCACTTCGTCGTCTGGCGAGGTCCGGGTGTCGAAGGATCTCGACGCCAGCATCGAGGGCCGCGACGTGATCGTTGTCGAAGACATCGTCGACACCGGCCTGACGCTGCATTACCTGCAGGAAATCCTGCTCGCCCGCGGGCCGAAATCGCTCCGGACCGCGTGCCTTCTCAGCAAACCGAGCCGCCGCAAGATCGACGTGAAGGTGGATTACATCGGCTTCACGATCGAGGACAAGTTCGTGGTCGGCTACGGCCTGGACTACGCCGAGCAGTATCGCAACCTGCCCTACATCGGCGTCCTCGAATAATCCCCGGGGCGAACTGAAGTTCGCCCCTACTGCTGCACGGCCTTTCGTACCAGTTCCGCAGCCTTGCGGGCCTCGCTCAGCACCCTCGATGCATCGAGCGTCAGTACCTGGCGATCGCGCATCAGGATCTTTCCGTTCACGATCGTCGTCTCCACATCGTCTCCGCGCGAGGTGTACACGATCTGCGCGATCGGATCGAAGAGTGGCTGCTGCCGCGGCCTGGACATCGAGACAATGATCACGTCGGCCAGCTTGCCAGGTTCGAGCGATCCGAGGCGCTGCCGGCGGCCGATCGCAGCTGCGCCGCCGAGGGTCGCCATCTCAATCGCCTCCGCGGCGCTGATCGCCGTGGGATCCATGGTGACGAGCTTCTGCTGGAACGCGGCCTGGCGCATCGCCTCGAACATGTCGAGATCGTTGTTGCTGGCGGCGCCGTCGGTGCCGATCCCCACGTTGACACCGGCTTTGCGGTACTTCACCACCGGCGCGGTGCCGCTCGAAAGCTTCATGTTGCTCTCGGGATTGTTCGAGACCCCAACGTCGCGACGTTTGAGCAACGCAATCTCGTCGTCGTTGATCCAGACACCGTGGGCGGCCAGCGTGGTCGGCGCCCAGAAGTTGAGGCTGTCCAGGATCGCGACCGGCCGCATCTTGTGGCGCTCCTGCGACATGCCGATCTCCGCCGACGTTTCCGACAAGTGGATCTGAATGGGAATCATCAGCCGCTTCGCCAGCGCGCTCACCGCGCTGAGCGTCTTCGCATCGAGCGTGTAGACCGAGTGCGGCGCGATCGACGGCGTGATCAATTCATCGTGATCGAATTGCTTCGCGAACGCCTCGGTGCGCGTCAGCGCGTCGGCCGGGGTCTTCGCATCGGCCACCGGAAATTCGATCACGGTCTGGCCGAGGACGCCGCGCATCCCCGCAGCTTTCGTGGCCTTGGCGACCTCCTCTTCGAAGTAATACATGTCGGCAAAAGTCGTGGTGCCGGATTGGATCATTTCGAGGAGGGCCAGCTGAGTGCCGATACGCACGAAGTCGGGAGTAACGGTCTTGGCCTCGGCCGGGAAGATGTATTTCTGCAGCCAGTCCATCAGGTTCAGATCGTTCCCGAGGCCGCGATACATCACCATCGCCGCATGCGTGTGCGTGTTGATCAGGCCCGGCATCACGACTTTCCCGGCGGCGTCGATCGTCTGCGCCGCCTTGTAGCGGGCGGCGACCGCCGCGGGCGTATCGACCGCCACGATTTCGGTTCCGTTGATCGCAACGGCGCCGGGATTGAGGACGCGGCGATTCCCGTCCACCGTGACGACGATGCCGTTGGTGATGATCAGGGAGACGGCCGCGGGCGGCTGCGCGAAGACTCTTCCTGAAGCGGCCGGCCCCGCGATCGCCGCGGCGATCGTCAGCGCCAGCACCATCATCGGAACGCGAATCGACATGCCGCTGAATTGTACGTGAATCCGCAAATTGCGTGTAAGCTTCTGGCGCCGTGTTACATCTCGTCACTCATCCACTCGTGCACGAGTGCCTCGCCGAACTGCGCGATGCGCGCACGACCCAGGAGCGATTTCGCTCGCTGGCCAATCGCATCAGCGTGCTGCTCGGCGCCGAGGCGCTGCGCGACGTCCCCACCGTCAACGAGACCGTGCAAACGCCGCTTGGCCCGTCCCCGTGCCGGCGCCTGGCCGCCGATGTCGTGATGGCGCCGGTGCTGCGTGCCGGGCTCGGCATGCTTCCTGGATTCCTGGAGCTGGTGCCGAACGCGCGCGTCGGGCATCTCGGCCTGCAGCGCGATGAGCGCACCGCGGTGGCGTCGCAGTACTACGCCAAGATGCCGAAGAACATCGAGAACAGCTACGTGCTGCTGATCGATCCGATGCTGGCCACCGGCGGCAGCGCCGTCGCCGCCCTCGACATGCTGACCAAGGCCGGCGCCCGCCACCTGCGTCTCGTGTGCATCGTCGCCGCCCCCGAAGGCGTGGCGGCCGTCGAAAGCGCGTACCCGTCGGTGCCGATCTTCACGCCGGTGGTGGATCGCGAGCTGAACGCGCACAAGTTCATCGTCCCCGGCCTCGGCGACTTCGGTGACCGTCTGTTTGGAACTACTTAGGGGGAAGGAATGGTGCGCGCTGGTGGATTCGAACCACCGACCCCCGCCGTGTGAAGGCGGTGCTCTACCGCTGAGCCAAGCGCGCGCCCAGACCGATAATCATAGCACCAACTCATGCGTCTGAAGCCGATCGTAGCGGCGTGCGCTCTCGGTGCGATCACCCTGCTGCTCTATGCATTTCGGCTGACCGCGCCGCCGGTCACTCCCGACGAGCTCGCCTTCAACGCCCGCGCCCAATCGATCCGCGCGGGATCGACACCGTTGTTCTTCCAGGTGCAGGGTGAACACTGGCTGCAACCCGCTGCGGTCTATGCCAACGCGGCGTTCCGCGCAGCCGGAGGCGACGACGTGTCCGGCCGCGTCGCCAGTGCGATCCTCGGAGCGACCGATGTGGCGCTCGTGTTCCTGATCGCGCAGTTGATGACTGGACGCGCCTGGATCGGCATCGTCGCCGCGGTGATCCTGATGCTGACACCCGCGCATTGGTCGCTGGCGCAGCGCGGCACCGATGCCATCTATCCGGCGCCGCTCATCCTGCTGTGGCTCTGGAACCTGCTGCGCTTTTTCAAGTGGGACTCGATGCGCTCGCTGGGAGCTGCCGCAGCCTCACTCGGATTGTGCGCCTACGTCCATCCTGCGGCGCCGCTCACCGCCGCGTTCTTGTGGACGCTGACGCTGATCGTGGCGCGACGCCGAGATCGAGTGCGGCTCATGCTGTCGACGCTGACGTTCGCGGCGGCGTGGGTGCCCGCCGCCTGGTGGTTCTTCCGTCATCCCGACACCTACGCCGACACGTTCGGCCGATGGGTGATTCTTGCCGCACATGCGCGCAATCCGATCGCGGGATTCCAGGCGCTCATCAATCCCAACACGCTCGGCACGCGCGCGTCGCTGTACTGGGGATTCTGGGATCCGTCGTGGCTGTTCTTCTCCGCGGACGACGCGGCGGCGCCGCTGCTTCTGGTTGCACTGCCCCTGATTGTGTTCGGTGTGATTCGATGCGCGCGCCATGTGGAACGCGACGCCGGAATCGTCGTGATCGCTTCGGCCGCGATCATTCCCGTTGTGGGATCAACCTTTGGCGTTCCTTATTACATGGGCGATGCGGCCGCCGTGCTGCCACTACTCGCGCTGCTTGCAGGGCTGGGCGTGGACTGGCTAGCCGATCTTCTTCTCCGCCGCCGTGCGCTCGAGAATCACGAAGACGCGGGCTCCGCCGAGCGATGGGACGCGGACCATCTCATGCCACGCTCCTGAACTCTGCAGCGCGGAACAGCGGGCCGACTCCGCCGGGCAGATCAATCGCGCTCCGGTCGCAGCCGTTGCGGGCGGATCGCTGAAATACGTGGTGTGCGACAGCAGATCGAGCCGTCCGGCTTCGATCGCGTAGAAGCGCCACATCCGGTGAACCCAGTCAATGTCGCGGCTGATGTATATGTCCGCGTCACCGGATCGCGCGATCAACTCACGCAGCGCATCGCGCGCGTTGCCGCTCAACCATGGCGCAGCGGCAAGACGATATTCTTCGCTCATGTAGCCGCGATAGAAGAGTCCGAACTGCCAGGCCACCGCCACCACGAGAAGCCCGGCGATCACCTTTGACACGAGCGCGCGTGCGTGCCAGAGCCGGACGATGCCGGCGGTGGCGACCAGCCCCGCAAACGGGATCGCGAACATCACGCGATTCATCTCGATCGCGCCGGAGATCACGCTCACGATCGGCGCCAGCAGAAAGCCCGCCGCGATCACCAGATTGATTGGCGATCGGCTGCGGAACAACGCGATCAGGCCAATTGGCAACAGCGCCGCAAACGCCCACGGGAACAGGCCGCTCGCGCGCGTCGAGTTGACCAGGCTCGGATCGCCGGACACAAACAAATAGGCGGGATCGAAGAAGCGCCAGTAGATGCCGAGCCGCGAGGCGACGGCGGCCGCGTCGAGCTGGTAGGCGCTGACGATCTGCGCATTGCGTTCCGGATGCGTGAGATACCACCCCGCCATCGGCAGCAGGCACACCACGAACACCGCGGCGGCGAGCAACAGGCCGCGCCAGCGCATCGATCGCGCGGCAACGCCCACCGTCATCGCCAGGTAGAGCGGCATCATCACCACGGCCGCCAGGTACGAATACATCCCAAGCACCAGCCACACGCATGCCGCCACAAACCGCCTGGCCGTGGGATGTTGCTCGAAGCGCGCGAGCGACCAGAGCCACGCCAGCACGAACGGAATCGAATACAACGGGCTCAGCATCAGGCGCCCGCGAATGAAATGAATCGGCGTCAATGCGAGCAGTGCTGCCGCAACGAGACCCATCCAGGTGCTTTGGAACAGGGCGCGTGCCGCAAAGAACATCAGCACGAGATCGAGGACGGCCACGAGCGCCGTCGGCGTGCGCGCGCCCGCCTCAGAGAACGGCAGCACCGTTAATCCGAGCGCCGTCACGTAAATCATCACCGGATCGCGGCCGGGCGGAAATTCCGGCTCGGTGAAATACATCGGCAGCAGCCGGCCACTCAAGTCGCGGCCGGTCGTCGCGATGGCGTGCGCCTGAAGCGCCCCTTGCGCCTCGTCGTGAATCAGGTATGGCGGAACGTAGCCGAGCGAGGTGGCATAGAGCAGCGTGCCAGCCAGCACGATCGCCGCGGCGACGAGCGCCGTTGCGAGGGGCGACTGCCGGGGTGAAATGGACAAAACTGCACGCATTATGGCCTGTATTGAGAGTTTTTGCGCGTCTGGCCGTCTATTTGAGCGTTGGCCTGCGTTCGTGGCAGGCCCCACACAGCAACATGGCGCAAGGCCCCCCGACCTGCCTTCGTGTGCTCTTTGTCGAGGACTCGGCTGATGATGTCGAGTTGATCCGCCTCGAGCTGGCACGGCATGGCTTTCAAGTCCAGCCGCGAGTGGCGGAGACTCGCGCCGCGTTCCTGACGGCGATCAAGGAGGGCACGTGGGACGTGGTCCTCAGCGATCACTCGATGAAGGGCTTCAGCTCGATGGATGCGCTGCACTTGCTGCGCTCGCACGACGCCGACATTCCGTTCATCATCGTCTCGGGCACCATCGGTGAAGAAGGGGCGGTCGAGGCCATGCGCGCCGGCGCCCACGACTACGTCCTGAAGCAGAACCTGCGCCGCCTTGGACCCGCCGTCGAGCGCGAGCTGCGCGAAGCCGCGAATCGCCGCATGCAGCGCAGCACGCAGGCCGCCCTGCAGGCCTCCGAGCAGCGGCTTCGGCACGCGCAGCGCATGGAAGCCGTAGGCCGGCTGGCCGGCGGCATCGCGCACGATTTCAACAACGTCCTCACCGTGATCCTTGGCTTCAGCGAATTCCTGATCGAGCAATTGCCCGCGCATGAACAGACGCATCGTGATGCCACGGAGATACGCACAGCCGCCGAGAGCGCCAAGCACCTCACCAGGCAACTGCTCGCGTTCAGCCGGCAGCAGGTGCTGGAACGGCGAGTCATCGACCTGGTCGGCACGGTCCGCGCGATGCAGCCGATGATCCATCGGCTGATCGGCGCAGACGTGCAGTTCTCTTTCAATCACGCCGAGCCGTCGCAGCTCGTCTTGATCGACCCGGGCCAGTTCGAACAGGTCGTCATGAACCTGGTGATCAACGCGCGTGACGCCATGCCTGGCGGTGGCCAGTTGACCCTGTTCCTCGATCGCGTGCGGATCGATGCCTTGCATGCCGCCGAGCTCGAGATCTCGCCCGGCCATTACGTTTCACTGGCGGTCACGGATACCGGCCACGGCATGGACCAGGAGACGATCGAGCACATCTTCGAGCCCTTCTTCACCACGAAGGCTCCAGGCAACGGCACGGGCCTGGGGCTGTCGACCGTGTTCGGCATCGTTCACCAAAGCGGCGGCGCGATCGAAGTGAACTCCGTCGTCACACAGGGCTCGACGTTCAGGATCTACTTCCCCCTCAGCACAGCGGCGACCCCCGATCGCGAGCCGGTGCCGTCGAAGACGGTGCCTGACCAGCGACCGAGCACGATCCTGCTGGCCGAAGACGAGCAGGGCGTGCGCATGTTCCTCGAGATGGCGCTGACACGCGCGGGGCATCGCGTGATCGCGACGGGGAGCGGCACCGAGGCGCTCGAGATCGCGGAGCGAAGCCTCGAGCCGATCGATTTGTTGATCGCGGATGTGGTGATGCCCGGCCTGTCTGGGCCGGAGGTCGCAGATACGCTGAGGCGCCGGCACCCTGGCCTGCGCGCGCTGTTCCTGTCGGGATACGCCAGGCATTCGGCCCTGCCGGAGCGGATCGCTGCCGACCCGGACGCGTTCCTGCAGAAGCCGTTTACGATCGAAGCTCTGCTGTCCAAGGTCCAGGGCCGTCTCGCCCGCGGCTGAGCGACAATAAGCCGATGCCGATTGCGCCACGGACGATTCTCCTGGTCGAAGACAATCGCGACGATGAGGAACTGACGCTCCGCGCGCTCGCCCGCAACAACATCGGCAACCAGGTGGTCGTGGTTCGCGACGGACAGGACGCCATCGACTGGCTCGAAGCCACGGGCCCGTACGCGTCGCGCGATCCCAACGATGTGCCGGCGCTGATCCTGCTCGACTTGAAGCTGCCCAAGATCGACGGGCTCGAGGTGCTGCGGCGCCTGCGCGCGAATCCACGGACCGCGATCGTGCCGGTCGTGATCCTGACGTCGTCGAAGGAAGATCGCGATCGCGCCAGCGGCTATCAAGGCGGCGCGAATTCGTACGTGCAGAAGCCGGTCGACTTCACCTCGTTCGTCGACGCGGTGCGTCAGTTGGGCATGTACTGGCTGGTGCTGAACGAGCCGCCGCCCAACCGGCCCGGCTAATCAGCTCGCTTTTTTGATCTCGTCGATCAACGCCTTTACCGCTTTCGCGTATGCGGCGTCGGCATCGGCATGGGCCTTCATGTAGTCGGCCTCGGACATCTTGTCTTCGCGCCAGCTGCCATCGAAGCGCATGCTCTTCGTGCCCGCATCGTGCGAGTCGGCGGGACCCTGCTTCTGTTCGGGCTTGGCGCGCAGGCCGTCCGGGCCGAGGTCGGTGACGAAATGGCGGGACTCGACCACCGAGGCGCTGTTGAGATCGATGTAGACCTCTTTGTATTCCTTGCGAATCAGCTTCTCGTTGATGTATTCGGGCGCGGTGGTCTTGGCCCACACGACCATCAGCTGACCCGGGAAGGCGAGCGCGCCGACGAATTCCTCGCGGGAGTCGGGCATGCGCGCGGCAATGCTATCCAGCTTCCTGCTGGTGAGCAGTTGCGAGAGCTCTTTCGCGGGTGCGGCGGACACGGGCTCCTGCGCCGCCGCACCTACTGTGAAGACTGTAGCGAAGGCGACGGACAGGAACGCGGTCGTGGGCATGAGGGATTTCATGGCCCTCATTTAACACACTTGTCCCGCCGGAGCCAATGACCGAATCGCGCTCGTGTCGTTGTGGCGGAGGTGGATCAGCCGATGAAAAGCGATTCTTCCTCGTCGACGGTGGGCCGGCTCGCGGTGCGGCGGCGCGACGCTTCGCGCAGGCCCTTGAACGCGTCGACGACGGCCTTGACGCCGGCGACGATGGCCATGCCCTGGCGGGCGGGCCCGGTCACGAATTCCTGCGCGGCGGCGAGGGTTTCGTCGACGCGCTGCACCATTTCACCGAAGACGCGATCGAGCCGCTCGGCCTGCTTGGCGGCCAGGGCGGCCGCCCGCGCCGCCTCGCTCGAGAGCGTCGTCAGGTTGGCGATGAGCGGCTTGATTTCCTGATCGAGCTGGGTGGCCAGCTGATCGACCCGCCGGGCGAGGCGGATCCCGGCGAAGATGGCGCCGACCTGAATCAGCGCCATGATCAACACCGCGAACGCGATGATGCCGAGAAACAGCTCGCCGGTCTCGGTCACACCTGGTCTCCCCGCTCGCGCGCCTGCTGGAACGCTTCGCGGCCGCGCTCGACGGCGGTCACGAGGTTGTCGCGCTGGCTGCGGTAGTATTCGCGGCCCTGGTCGACGGCCTCGCGCGCCTTCGCCTTACCCTCGCGCGCTTTCTCCGCGAGCAGTTCGCGCGTCTCTTCACCGCTCGCCGGCGCAAACAACAACGCCACCGCCGCGCCGGTCAGCGCGCCGATCACGAACGCCACCATCACGCTTCCAGAGTTGTCCTTCGCCATTAGAAGATGCTCACTTTCACGTTGAGGTATTTCTTCGGATCTTTCTTGATCTCGGCGATCAGCGCGCGCATCTCGCCGACGGTCTGGTTCATGTTCTCATATAACTGCTTGTCGTGCAGCAGCTGGCCCGCGGTGCCCTGGCCGTCGTTCAGATTTTGCAGAACCGTGTCGAGCCGCGCAGTCAGCGAATCAATCCGCTTGTAGAGCGCGTCGTCGGTGAGGAGCTTGCCGGCGGTGCCCTCGCCGCGATTGAGCCTGCCCGTGACGCCTTCGAGGTTCGTGGTCGTGGCGTTGAGTGATTTCGAGAACGCCGGATCGTTGAGCAGCTGCCCGAGACTGCCCTCGCCGTTCTTCAGTTTCGTGGTGATCGCATTGAGGTTCGCGACCGACGCATGGAGCTCGTCGTAGACCTTGGGATCGTTGGCAAACTTGCCGAGCGTGCCCTTGCCCTTCGAGACGCTTTGCGCGACACGGTCGGCCGCGGCGAGCAGGCTGTTGAAATCGTTGTAGAGGGTTTCATCGGTGAGGAGCTTGCCGACGGTCCCCTTGCCCTTGCGCAGATCGGCGAGCATCGCCGTGACATCCGAGATGCCGGTGCCGGCTTGTTCGGTCAACTCCGCGATCGTCGGCGCCGGCTTGCCCGTCGGGACGTATCCCCAGTCGGGAATCGGCGTGCCGCCCGGGCCGGCTTCGATGTCCACGGCGCCTTCGCCGAGCAATGAGATCGAGCCGATCTTCGCGGTCGAGCGATCGGTGATCAGCGACTTCATGTCGTCGATGACATTGAACGACACTTCGGCGCCGTTGGGCACGAGCTCGACGTCCGTCACCGAGCCGACCTCGACGCCGGCCACGCGCACGGGCGTTCCGCTCTTCAGTCCGGCGACATTGGGAAAGCGGACCTTGAGCGGATAGTTCTGCCAGAAGAATCCGCCGCTGCCGCCGACGGCAAAGATCAGCAGTCCCGCCATGACGAGCGCGAAGACGGCGATGATGCCGAATTTCAGTTCGGCCCAGGCGAGTGAACGTGTGCGTGGCATGGTGTTCTGGCCCTTTACGAAAGGAACTTTAGCAAGTACGGGTCCTGTGACTGACGTAATTCCGATGCCGTGCCTTCAAAGTACACACGGCCCTCGCGGATCATCACGAAATCGGCTTCATCGACTTTCTGTTTTCCGGCCTCGACGAGCTGGATCTCTCCGCCCGCTGTCCGCTGCGCCTGGTGCGTTGCGACGTAGAACGCATCGCGCAACTGGTGCGTGACGAGAATCGACGTGGCCGGCTCGAGGTCGCGCACCTTGACGATTTCCGCATCCACGGTCATCGCCGTCATCGGATCGAGGCCGGTGGTCGCCTCGTCGTAAAGCAGCAGTATCGGCTTTGCCGCCATCGCGCGCGCGATCGCGACGCGCCGGCGCTGGCCGCCCGACAGCGCCGCCGGCAACCGGTCGATGTACTGCGTGAGACCGACGAACCCGAGCACCTCGTCGACGCGCTGCCGCACGTCCTCGAGATCCATCTGGGTCTCTTCGTATAGCTTGTAGCCGACGTTCTCCCCGACCGTCAGCGAATCGAACAGCGCGCCTTCCTGGAAGACCATCCCCATATGATGCCGGACGCGCATCAATTGCGCTTCGTCCATCAGGTCGACGCGGTGCCCGAGCACCCAGATCGTTCCCGAATCCGGCTTCAAGAGTCCGAGCATCAGCTTCAGGATCGTCGATTTGCCGGCGCCGCTGGCGCCAAGAAAGATCTTGGTGTGCCCGGCGCGGACCGAAAACGTGACGTCGCGCAGGATGACCTTCTCGTCAAACGACAGGTTGACCGAATCGAACAGCACCACCGGGGCGTGGGCTTCGGCCAGTTCGATCGGCAATCCGAATTCGGCGAGGCTCTTGGCGCGCATCAGAAGAAGATCGAAATCAACAGCCGCGTGACGAAGAAGTCGACGATCAACACCAGTACTGACGCGGCGACCACCGCATTGGTCGTCGCTCGGCCGACGCCCTGCGTGCCGCCGGACGTGCGCAAGCCGACGTGGCAGCCGATGGTCACGATCACCACGCCGAGAAAGAACGGCTTGATGATGCCCATGTAGACGTCCTGGATGTACAGCCCTTCGACGACGGAGCTCCAGTAGACGCCCGACGACACCCGCAACTGCGTCAGCGCGATGATCCAGCCGCCGAGCATGCCGACCGTGTCCGACACCACCGTGAGAATCGGGCACATGATGAAGCCGGCGAGCACGCGCGGCACGACCAGCTTGCGAATCGGATCGGTGCCGAGCGCGCGCAGCGCGCTGATCTGCTCGGTCACCACCATCGATCCCAGTTCCGCGGCGATGCCCGACCCGACGCGTCCGGCCAGCATCAGCGCCGTCAGCACCGGGCCGAGCTCCTTGATCATCGAGGCGCTGATCAAGCGGCCGACGAATGGCCTCGCGCCGAACTGATCCAGCGTCATGCCTGACTGCAGCGCGAGCACCGCGCCGGTGAAGAATCCGGTCAGCAGAACGACGGTCAGCGAGCCGAGCCCGATCACGTCGATCTGCTCCATCACGTCGCGGGCGTAAAACGGCCGGCTGAAGACCGCCTGGAGCGCGGCAAAACAGAGGCGCACGTATTCCTGCACCTCCAACAGCCCCTTCTTGACGAATTCGATCGCCCAGATCCGCAGACCGTTCATCGTGGGCCCGCCGGGCCGAGCCCCAAGTCCCGCGTCCGCAGCGCGCGAATCTGGTCGCGCAGCGAGGCGGCTTTCTCGAAATCGAGGTTCGCCGCCGCGGCCTTCATCTGCTGATCGAGCGTGGCGATGTGCGCCTCGAGCTCGGCGTGCGTCCGGAACGACAGTCCCGGCGTACGCGGGTCGACGACGGTCGAATAGTCGCGGTCGTACACGCTGGATAAGACGTCGTCGATCGCCTTGACGATACTGGTCGGCGTGATGCCGTGCTCGTCGTTATAGGCCTTCTGGCGCGTGCGGCGGCGTTCGGTTTCGTTGATCGCCGCCCGCATCGAGTCGGTGACATGGTCGGCATACATGATCACGCGGCCGTTGACGTTGCGCGCGGCTCGGCCCGACGTCTGAATCAGCGCTCCGCCGGAGCGCAAGAACCCCTCTTTGTCGGCATCGAGGATTGCCACCAGTGAGACTTCCGGCAGATCGAGCCCCTCACGAAGCAGGTTGATGCCGACGAGCACGTCGAACACGCCGCGGCGAAGATCACGCAGGATCTCGACGCGCTCCAGGGTGTCGATGTCCGAGTGCAGGTAGCGCACCTTGACGCCAAGCTCCTGGTAATAGGTCGTCAGGTCCTCCGCCATCCGCTTGGTCAGCGTCGTGACGAGCACGCGCTCCTTGCGCTCGGCTCGATCGCGGATCTCCTTCAGCAGATCATCGACCTGGCCTTTGACGGGGCGCACTTCAATCGGCGGATCCATCAGCCCGGTCGGCCGGATCACCTGCTCGACGAAGACGCCGCCGGACTTCTGCAGCTCGTACGGGCCCGGCGTGGCCGACACGTAAACCAGCTGCCCGACGCGCGCCTCCCACTCTTCGAAGTTCAGCGGCCGGTTATCGAGCGCCGACGGGAGGCGGAATCCGTACTCGACGAGCACTTCCTTGCGCGAGCGATCGCCGTGATACATGCCGCGCACCTGCGGCACGGTCTGGTGACTTTCGTCGACGACGATCAGCGCATCCGATGGCAGGTAATCGAGCAGCGTCGGCGGCGGCTGGCCCGCCTTCCGCTGCGTCAGGTGGCGCGAATAGTTCTCGATGCCGTGGCAGTAGCCGATCTCGCGAATCATCTCGAGGTCGAACATCGTCCGCTGATGCAGGCGTTGCGCTTCGAGCACCTTGCCGTCGCGCTCGAGCTCGGTGCGCCGCACTTCGAGCTCTTCTTTGATCGTCACGACCGCTTCCTTCAGCCGCTCGCGCCCGGTGACGAAGTGCGACTTCGGGTAGACCGCCGTGCGTTCGTGCCGCTGCAGCGCCTTGCCGGTGATCGGATCGAACGAGGTCAGCTCGTCGACTTCATCGCCGAACAGCCCGATGCGAAGCGCGAGCTCTTCGTACGACGGATAGACCTCGATGATGTCGCCGCGCACGCGGAAGTTGCCGCGCGCAAAGTCGTGGTCGTTCCGCTCGTACTGGATTTCGACGAGCTTGCGCATGATCTGCTCGCGATCGATGCGCTGCCCTTTCTCGAGCGGCAGCACCAGGCCGTAGTAGGCGTCCGGCGAGCCCAGGCCGTAGATGCACGACACGCTGGCGACGATGATCACGTCGCGGCGCTCGAACAGCGATCGCGTCGCCGACAGCCGCATGCGATCGATCTCGTCGTTGATCGTCGATTCCTTCTCGATATACGTGTCGCTGGCGGGCACGTACGCTTCCGGCTGGTAGTAGTCGTAGTAACTGACGAAGTACTCGACGGCGTTGTCGGGGAAGAAGCGCCGGAACTCCTGGAACAGCTGCGCCGCCAGCGTCTTGTTGTGCGCCATCACCAGCGTCGGCCGGTTCACGCGCGAGATCACCTGCGCCATGCTGTAGGTCTTGCCCGATCCCGTGACGCCCAGCAGCACCTGGTGCTTATCGCCGCGGTTCAGACCCTCAACCAGCTCCGGTACGGCATGCACCTGGTCGCCGCGAAGCTCGAAGTCGGATGCGAGGTTAAAGTGACCGGTGACGGACGGCATAAATGCGTGTGCTGTAGCACGCCATCGTACTACGGGCCGTCCGCCTTCGCGCAAGCGCGACGGCGTGACGCCGCCTACGAGGCGGGCTTGTAGGCGGCGAAGTAGCCCTTGCGGGAGCGGACCCGTAGGTCGGGCCGCTTCACGCGGATCTCCACCTTGCGCCACGCCCCGTCCGTCGCCGGATTCGTCGACAGGTACCCGACGTGATACTGCCCGTTGATCTCGGCCAGGACCTTGTCGTACGCGGTCTCGACTTCCTTCATGGCGGAGGGGAAAAAGGCCTGGCCGCCGGTCGCTTCCGTCAGTTGACGCAGCGTCATCTGCAGCGTTTGCCGCGCTGATCCGGTGTTCTCGACGAGCCCGATGGCATACACCGTGACTTGCGACGCCTTGAGCAGCGTCATCGTTTCGGTCAGCGAGATGGCCGACCTGGTGTCGCCGCCGTCGGTATACATCACCATGACTTTGCGGCCCTCCTGTCGATCGGCGCCGTCGAGATAGGTGCCGAGCGCATCGTAGAGCGCCGTCAAGCCGTCGGCCTTGCGCTGCCGGATCCGCTCCACGAGCCGCGCAAAGTCCCGCTGCGGATACCGCGTGATCCGTACTTCGGTGTCGAAGTCGACGAGGGTGATGTCCTCGGCCGCGGGCAACATGTTCAGGAACTTGATCGCGGCGCCCTGCGCCAGCTTCATGTCGGCCTGCATGCTGCCGCTCGCATCGACCATCAACCCAAGGTGCATGGGCGGGCTCGTCGATCCGTCGCCCTGCGCGAAGTACGCGATCGTCTGCTTCTTGCCGTCTTCGATCAGCTCGAAGTCGTCTTTCGTGAGCTCGGTGACGATGTTGCCCTTCTTGTCGGTGATGGTGGCGGCGAACGTGATGAGATCGACGCCGGCGCGGAACACGGGCTGTTCCGGCTCGATCGCGAGGAAAACGGCCAAAGCGGCGACGGCGACCCTCATCAGACAGGAATATAATCGAGGATCGTGCGTTGTCTTGCGGTCTGTCACACGGAGCTGGTGGTCCGGCTTCTTGAGGCAGTTCTGACTCCCTCCGCGGAGCTCGACGTGTTAGTCGAAAGCCGGGCGCTCGCCCGCAAGTTCGAATCCTCGGACCTGCCCGTCTCCGTCGACGAAACCGATCGCATCGACAGCTACGTGAAGCTCGGCGTCTCGCCGGTCATGCCGGTGTTCATCGAAGACAACGGCCGCCGGGGTCTGCGCAAGGTGCTGGAAGCGGTGCGCGGCGCGGGCGGCACGCTCATCTACGTGCTCGGCACCAGCCTTAACGACGTCAAGAAGGCCGAGACGCTCCGCGACGATTTTCCCGAGGTCACCACGCTGACGCTCGCCGAGCTCGCGGGCCCGCCGCTGCTGACCGAGCTCGGCCGCTCGGTCACCCGCCAGCGCGTCCAGCAATACCAGCGCTACATGGACGATGCGGATCGCGTGTTGATCCTGACCCACAACGATCCGGATCCCGACGCCATGGCGAGCGGCCTCGCGCTTCGGACGATCTTGCGACGCACCAAGCAGACCGCCGTGGTCGCCTGCCTCGAGCCGGTGACGCGCCCCGAGAATCTGCGGATGGTGAAGCTGCTCGATCTCAAGATTGAGACGCTGGCGCCGGAGCAACTGAAGGAGTTCGACAAGATCGCGCTCGTCGACGTGCAGCCGCATTACTTTCCCGGCCTGCTTCCCCACGTCGATCTGGTGATCGATCATCATCCCGAGCAGTCGGGTTACAACGCGATCTTCAAGGACATTCGCCCGGACTACGGCTCGACCTCGACGATCCTCACCGAGCATCTGCGCGCGGTCGACATGGACATCTCGGAGCGCACCGCCACGGCGATGCTCTACGCGATCAAGTCCGACACGCTGTTCTTCCAGCGTCACGCCAATCGCGCCGACATCGAGGCGTTCTCCTATCTCTACCCGCTCGGCGACGCCACGATGATCCGCAAGATGGAAGGCGCGGAAATCACCGGCGAGCGACTCGATTATCTGATCAAGGCGTGGCAGCAGGGCCGCATGACGGAACACGTGTTCTGCGCGTTTCTCGGCGAGCCGCCCCGCGAGGACTTCATTCCCTACGTCGCCGACTTCTACCTGCAGCTCGAGAACGTGCAGTGGACCGTGATCAGCGGCGTCGTCAACGATCAGTTCGTGGTGTCGGTGCGCAATCTCGGCTACTCGCGCAACGCCGGCGATTTCGTGCGGCGCTGGTTCAACGACATTGGCAGCGCCGGCGGCCATCGCACCATGGCCAAGGCGGTCGTGCCGGTCGAAGCGTTCCAGAAGAAGTTCGGCACTTACGAAGGCAGCCGCATCAACCAACGCATGCTGGAGCTCGTGCTCGAATTCCTGCACGAGGCCAAGGAAAAGAAGGAAGCCGGCGGCGCCTGAGCGGCGCCTTACTTCAGCGCCTGATCGAGATCCTCAATCAAATCCGACGCGTCCTCCAGGCCGATCGAAATGCGGATCATGCCCTTGCTGACGCCCGCCTTCACGAGCTCGTCGTCCGTGAGCCCGTACTGCGATGTGAGGATCGGCAGACTGCAGATGCTCTCGACGCCGCCAAGGCTGGCGGCGCGCTTCACGACCTTCAGTTTGTCGAACACGCGATAGGCGCCGGCCTTGCCGCCCTTGACGTCGATCGTCACCACGCCGCCGAATCCGCTCATCTGCTTCGCGGCAATGGTGTGATCGGGATGTGAGGCCAGCCCGGGGTAGTACACGCGCTCGATGGCGGCGTGACCCTCGAGGAACTTGGCCACGGTGAGCGCGTTCGCGTTGTGCTGCGCGACCCGAATCGTCATGGTCTTCATGCCGCGCCCCAGGGCGAAGGCCGGAAGCGGATCCATGACGCCGCCGAGCAGCCGCCGCATTTTCGCCATCGGTTCCATCAGGGTCTTCGATCCCGAGAGCACGCCGCCGGTGACGTCGCTGTGGCCGTTCAAGTACTTGGTGCAGCTTTGCATCGACAGATCGATGCCCATCGACAGCACCGGCTGATTCACCGCGCTGGCGAAGGTGTTGTCCATCGCGGCCAGCACGCCGGCCTTCTTGCACTGCGCCGCAATCGCGCGCACGTCCACGCAGCGCAGCGTGGGATTGATCGGCGATTCAAACCACACAATTCGGGTCTTCGGTCCGATCACCGACCCGACGTTGCTGAGCTCTTCGATCGAAATGAAACGGTGGGTGATGCCGAGTTTGGGAAGGAGATCCTCGATGACGTGAAACGTGCCGCCGTAAATGGCGCTACAACAGAGGATCTCGTCGCCACTCTTCAGCAGCGTGATGAGCGCCGTCGAAATCGCGGCCATGCCGCTGCTGAAGAGCAGCGAGGTATCGGCGCCGTCGACCGCGGCCAGCTTCTGCTCCACTGAAACAACGGTCGGATTCTCGTACCGCGAATACAGGTAGCCGTTGAGTTTGCCTTCCTGGTACTTCTCGACGTCGGCCACCGAGTCGAATACAAACGTGCTCGTCTCGTAAATGGGCGTCGTCAACGACGGCGTCGCGCCGGCATCGACGCCCTCGCCCGCGTGTATGAGTTTTGTGGCCTGCTTCATTTTGTTGTCCACGGATTACACAGATTACACGGATTCGTACGGCTGCGATCAACCTCGCCGTTCGCTCGGCCGACCTTCGGTCGGCCTGAAGCACGAGCTAATGCGGCGTGGAGATGAGTCTGGTTCGAATGCTCGCAGACTCCTCTCCGCGCCGCGTTAGCCCGTGCCCGGCGCGAAGCGCCGGAGCGAACGGCTGTGCGCGGCGGCATCCGTGAAATCCGCGAAATCCGTGGATGACCTATTCGCGCGCGACTTGCGTGATCCGCTCGCCCGATGCGCCGAGGAAGGGTTCGATGAACTCGCGGTACGTGTCTTCGTAGCCTCGCTGCATCAACTCGTCGAGCGACTGCACGCGATCCGACTTCTCGTCGTACGCGCCGGTCAGGTCGAGGGGACGAATCGGGTTATGCGAGGGACGAATCAGGTAAACGCCCTGGAAACGATGATGGAGATGACGCATCGCGTCCGCCAGCGCCGCCGCTTCCGCCGACGCGATCTGCTCTCCGACGCGGCCCAGGCCGTCAAGGCGCGGCGGCCGCAATTCGTGGGGACCGGGCGGCTCCGCGGAGGAAGCAACCACGATCACCTGCTCCGCCCCGGCCGCCGCCGCTTCTTCCAGCAGGCGGCCGACACTCGCGGGGCGATCCGTCAGCCGATGCGTTTCGCCGCGCCAATACGAGTCTGGCGCAAACCGCACCAGCCGCGCTTCGCTCACGCCCGGCAGCGTCAGCGCCGCCGCCAGGACGTCGGCGAGAAATCCTTGCGTGCCGCTCGATAGATCTTGCGCTTCCGCGCGTCGCGCGGACGACACCCCGCCCGGCGGCGGGAACAACATCCGCCGATACGGATCGCGCAGGAGGCCGAATACGAGATCGCGATTCGCATCGAGGTCGTGCACGACCAGCAGCAGCTCGCGGAAGCCAGGCTGCCCGAGATTCTCCGCAAGCAGCTCGGCATAGCGCCGGCTCAAATCGTCCGCGTGCGGCGTCTTGATCGCGGCGCCGCCCTTCAGCAATCGCCACACGGTTTCCGTGGCGTGATGAATAGCCGCACTCGCATCAACCGGCGAACCGAGCAGCGTCCAGAGGCGGTTCCCCGTCGAACGGCGATAGAGCGGCGAATACCACCAGGCGAGCCAGGCGCCGAGACCGAGCACGATGAGCGCGAGCGTCGAGAGCAGGCCCGCGAGCCGGGGAACCCAGGTCGGCAGCGCGCCGGGTGAAAACGCCCGGCCGATCATCAACGCAAAGCCCTCGACGAAATACGCTCCGACGGTGAGTCCCGCCATGCCGAGCAGCAAGGCGATGGGATAGACGATGATTCCGAGCAGGATCACCGCTGCCGGCACGCCGAGCACGGCGAGCAGCGCGATGCCGAGCCAGCGCAGCACCGTGAACGGCCACCGCCAGCGATAAAACGTCTCCACCGCCGGCGATCGCCAGAAGCCGCCGCTGTCCCAGAGTTGCGACCCGCCATCGACCGCGCCGAGGACGGCCGCGATCGCGCCGATGCCGCGCCCGCCGACGACGTCGATCTTGACGCCCGCTTCCTGGATCGCGCGCATCGCGCCGGCGTGGTACGCGCCGTCGGCGCCCGTGCCCGTGAACAGCAGGGCCGTTCGGCGCTCAGGTGAGTACGAGTCCCGCGGTTCTGCCACGACTATTCGTCGTGAATTGTAACGAGTTTGAGGATTTCGAACTTGCGCGTGCCGTTTGGCGTCGAGACCGTGACCTCATCCCCTTCTTCCTTGTTGAGGATGGCACGGCCGATCGGCGACGAGGTGGAGATCAGGCCCTTCTCGGCTTCGGCGTCTTCTGGCATCACGAGCTGATAGACGAACTCCTGATCCTTCTCGCGAATCGTCACGGTGGATCCGAACCCGGCCTTGCCGTGCGGGATGCGATCCATGTTCATCAGCGCGATCTCGCTCATGCGCCGCTTGAGCATGGCGATGCGGGCGTTGACGTAGGTCTGCCGTTCCTTCGCCGCCTGGTACTCGGCGTTCTCGCGCAGGTCGCCCAATTCGCGCGCGCGCTGGATCTCCTTGGGGAGCTCCATGTGCAGCTCGCGCTCGAGGGCATTGACCTCGTCTTCAAAACGCTTGATGAGTCTTTCTTTCATCGGTTCAAACTTCGGAGTGTAGCACAATACAATCGTGCCCCTGGACGCGATCAGCAGCCGTCACCATCCCATCGTCAAGGAGTTTCGCGAGCTCGCCCGCGGCGCCGGCGCGTTGATGCTGCTCGACGGATGGCACCTGCTCGGCGAAGCCGCCGCCGCGAACGTGGTCGTCGAGAAAATCGCGATCTGCGGACCGCCGACGGCGAAGGAACAGATCATCGTCGATCGCCTGCGCCGCAACGGCGCGCTCGTCGTTGAGGTGACGGGCTCGGTACTGAATGCGCTGTCGCCGGTGAACTCACCGACCGGCGTCGTGGCGAGTGCGCGAGTGCCGGTGATGTCGTCGGCTTCGGTGCTGAAGCCCGCGCCTGCGCTCGTGCTGGCCGCCGCCGGGCTCCAGGATCCAGGCAATGCCGGCGCCATCATCCGTTCGGCTGCCGCCGCCGGTGCGACCGGCGTTGTGCTCGACGAGCTCTCCGCCGATCCGTGGGGATGGAAGGCGCTGCGCGCCTCGATGGGCAGCGCGTTTCAGCTTCCGGTGGTTCGCAGCCGCGCGCTGGCGTCGTTGATCAAGGAATGGAAATCGGCGGGCACGAGGATCGTCGCGACGGTGCCGCGCGGCGGCGTGTCGATGTACGACGTCGACTTCACCAAACCGATCGCCGTGCTGCTCGGCGGCGAAGGCGCGGGCCTTCCCGAGGACCTCGCGTCCGGCGCCGACCTGCGCGTCAGCATCCCGATGCAGGGCGCGGTCGAATCGCTCAACGCGGCAGTCGCAGCAGCGATCCTCTTGTATGAGGCGCAGCGCCAGCGGCACCTCACCAATGTTCGAAGAGCCCAGGTCAAGGCATGAGCCTCTTCAACGACGAACCCGCGCCGGTCGATCCGAACACCATCCCGCTGGCCGAGCGGATGCGGCCGCGATCGCTCGACGAAATCGTCGGCCAGGATGATCTCGTCGCGCCCGGCCGTCCGCTGCGCGAAATGATCGATCGCGATCTGCTGCAGTCGATCATCCTGTGGGGACCGCCCGGGACCGGCAAGACCACGCTCGCTCGACTGATCGCCGACCTGACGCGCGCGGAGTTCGTGGCGTTCTCCGCGGTGCTGTCGGGGATCAAGGAAGTCAAGGACGTCATGGCCGCGGCCGAACAGCGCCGCCGCATGACCGGCAAGCGCACGATCGTCTTCGTCGACGAAATCCATCGCTTCAACAAGGCGCAGCAGGATGCGTTCCTGCCGCGCGTCGAGAGCGGCGATATCGTCTTGATCGGCGCCACGACGGAGAATCCGTCGTTCGAAGTGATCGCGGCGCTGCTGTCGCGGTCGAAGGTCTTGGTACTGAAGCCGCTCGACGAAGCAGCGATCGTCACGATCCTGCGCAAGGCGATGACCGATGTCGAGCGCGGCCTCGGCCGCCAGAATCCAGAGGCCGACGATGATGCGCTCGGCGCGATCGCGCGCTTCGCGAATGGCGACGCGCGATCGGCATTGAATCTCCTGCAGCTGACGGTGTCGTCAGCGAAACAGCCGGCCGGCCGCCCGAAGATCGATCAGGCGCTGCTCGAAAAGGTCCTCACCAACAAGGCGCTGCTCTACGACAAGAGCGGCGAACAGCATTACAACCTGATGTCCGCGCTCCACAAGTCGATGCGCAATAGCGACGCGGATGCGTCCATCTACTGGCTGGCGCGGATGCTGGAAGCCGGCGAGGATCCGAAGTATGTCGCCCGGCGCCTGATCCGGTTTGCATCGGAAGACATCGGCAACGCCGATCCGCAAGCCCTCGCGATCACCGTCGCCGCGAAGGATGCCGTGCATTTCATCGGCATGCCCGAAGGCAATACCGCGCTCGCCCAGGCGGTTCTCTACCTTGCAACCGCACCGAAGAGCAACGCGGTCTATATGGCGTACAACGAGGCGGCCGATGCGGCGAAGACGGATTTTGCGGCCCCAGTGCCGCTGCACATCCGCAATGCGCCAACGAAGTTGATGAAGCAGCTGGACTACGGCAAGGGCTACAAATACGCGCACGACGAGCCCGATGCCGTGGCGAACATGGATTGCCTGCCGGACAACCTGAAGGGCCGCGAATTCTACAAGCCGTCGGAATACGGATTCGAGAAAGAGATTGCCAAACGCCTGGCGTGGTGGAAAACTCGCCGCCAGGGCGGGACCTAGTCCCGCCCTGAGGAGACACTGTGCCGTGATGCGCTTCCTGGCAGCTGGCTTGTTCGCGCTGGTCACCGCGTCGCTGGTCTCCCCACCTTCCTCGGCCGCGGTCTGGACGGTGCCGCGAACACCCGATGGCCATCCGGACATGCAAGGCATCTGGACGATGCACACCTTCACGCCGCTCGTCCGGCCGGCGCGATACGCGAATCAGGAGTTTCTGACGGACAAAGAGGCGGCGGAGCTCACCGCGCTCCTGTCCGAGGAAGATGTCGATCCACTGGTCGCCGGCGTCTTCGCGCTCAGCGACGAGGAGCGCCGCAAGCGCGTCAAGCAGGACGATCCGACGCACTACGACAACGCGATGTGGCTGGCCACGCCGCACCTCAAACCGCTTTCGAGCAACAGGACGTCGCTCATTTACGATCCGCCCGACGGGAAGATTCCGCCGCAAACGCCCGAAGCGCGCCAGCGCGCGGCGGCGCGCAGAGCGCTCGCCGGCTTCGACAGCTACGAGAATCGTCCGATGCAGGAGCGATGCATCATCTGGTCGCACGAAGGCCCGCCGATGATGCCGCCGCCCTACGACGACGTGATGCAGATCATCCAGACGCGTGACCACTTCGTGGTTTACAGGGAATTGGCGACCGCGCCGCGCGTGATTCCAACCGACGGACGGCCGCACATCACTCCGCGACTCCGGCAGTTGGCTGGTGATTCGACGGCACGCTGGGCGGGCGATACGCTGATCGTCGACACGACCAACTTCACGGACCGGACCGCGTTCCAGGGATCCAGTTCCGCCTTGCACGTGGTCGAACGCTTCACGCGCGTGGGCGAAGACAGGATCATCTACCAGTTCACGGTTGACGATCCCAACACGTGGACCGCGCCCTGGAGCGCGGAGATTCCGCTGCTCGCGACGAAGGGGCCGCTATTCGAGTACGCCTGCCACGAAGGCAACTACGGTCTTCCCAACATCCTCAGCGGCGCCCGATACAGCGAGAAAAACCCTCGCTGAACTTACTGCTGCTTTGCATCCAGCGCGAGAGTGAACACGCGGCCGCCTTTGATGCCCGCCATCACCGCGATGTACTGCTTGCCATCGAGCTCATAGCTGATCGGCGTGGCCACGCCGCCGTTCTGCAGCTGCGTTTCCCAGAGTGTCTTGCCGCTCGCCGGATCGAGCGCGAACAATTTGCCTGCGGAGTTGCCGACGAAAATGAGTCCGCCGGCTGTCGACAGCGCACCGCCGCTCGACTGGAATGGCAGGCGCCACACCTGCTTGTTCGCAACCGGATCCCAGGCCACGAAGAAGCCGGTCATCGGCGGCGCTTTCGGATCGGGCGGCGGCGCCGGCACTTTCAGGTTGGTCGTGCCCATGGTCATGCCGAGGTTCCACTGCCCTTCGGTGAACTCGAAGCGCTCGTTCATCGTCACGACCATCGACGTTTCCTGTCCCGGGTAATACACCAGCTTCGTCGCCGGATTGAACGCCATCGGCGGCCAGTGGTGCGCGCCGACCGGTGACGGTGACAGCCGGACCGGGTTGAAACGATAGCGCGCCTGCTCCGTCTCCTTGGGCCGTCCCGTCTCCTTGTCGATCCCTGTCGCCCACGAGACAAACGCAAAGGGCTCGCCGGAGATGAACTTGCCGTTGGTGCGATCGAGCACGTAGAAGAAGCCGTTCTTCGGCGCCTGCATGATCACTTTCCGCGGCTGATTCGCGATCGTGAGATCCGCGAGGATCATCGGCTGCGCGGCATTGAAATCCCAGTTGTCGCCAGGCGTCGTCTGGTAGTGCCACACGTACTTGCCGGTGTCGGCGTTGAGCGCAACGATCGACGACAGGTACAAGTTGTCGCCGCCGCCGGGACTGCGATGCTGCGCGTTCCACGGCGATCCGTTGCCGGTGCCGACGTACACGAGATTCAGTTCCGGATCGTAGGCGATGCCGTCCCACGGCGTGCCGCCGCCGCCGTACTTCCACCACTGGCCGTTCCAGGTCTTCGCGGCGCGCGCCAGCGCTTCATCTTCGAACGGCTTCGACGGGTCGCCGGGGACGACGTAGAACCTCCACACTTGCTTCCCCGTCTGCGCGTCGTAGGCGCCGAGGAACCCGCGCACGCCATATTCGGCGCCGCCCTGCCCGATCAGCACGTTGCCTTTGACGATGCGCGGCGCGCCGGTGATCGTGTAATCCGAATTTGGCGGCGTCGTCTGCACGGACCACAGCGGCTTGCCGGTCTCGCCATCGAGCGCGACGAGGCGCCCATCCAGCGTGCCGACGTAGACCTTGCCGTCATAGAGCGCGACGCCGCGATTCACCGGGCCGCAGCACGGGCGCGGTCCCATCGCCGCGAAGCCGCCGCGGACGAGACCCGGATCCCATTGCCACTTGATCTTGTTGGCGCGCAGATCGATCGCGTAGACCACGCTCCACGTGGAGGTGCCGTAGAGCACGCCGTTGAACACCACGGGCGTCGTCTCGATCTTTCCTTCCGATCCCACTTCGATCGACGACGCGATGCCGAGGCGGCTGACGTTGCTCTGATCGATCTGTGTGAGCGGGCTGTGATGCGTCTCGGCGTAGTCGCGGCCATAACCGATCCAGTCGCCATCGGCCGGCTTCAACAGCATGGCGTTGTCGACCTTGCGCGCCTGCTGCCCGTGCAACGACGCCACGGCCAAGGCCACCGCCACACCGGCGGCCACCCCGCCAACGAATCGTGATCTGAAGGACATCAATTTCTCCCGGTCGAGAATTGTAGCTGAACCACAGTCAGAACGGCATGTCGCGCTGGAAGATGTCGCGAACGAAGGCGTTCATCCCCGCAATCACTTCGTCGGGAATGCCGTGATCCCCGTCGAATGGCAGCCACGTCACGTTCAAGCCGAACGCTTTGAGCCGCGCCTGGAAGCGTTCCATGCGCTCGAACGGCAGCACCGAATCGCGCCGGCCGTGCGCGATGAAGATCGGCAAGTGGCGGCGGCCGGCAAAATGTTCGGCCCAGCCTTCTTCATCCACCGTCGTGCCGCTGAGGAGAATCAGGCCGGCGAGCTCCTGATTGGAATGGAAGGCGATTTCAGCGCTCGTCATGGCGCCTTGCGAAAAGCCGCCGAGCACGATCGGCTGTTTGACGTCTTCGAGGTAGTCGCGAACGAGCTTCGCCGCCACCAGGATGCCGGGAGGATGAATCTTCGAGTAGTCGGCGAACGTCTCGCCGCGAGGCACGTGGCCGTTCAGATTCAGCCACCACCAGCCGCGCTGTCCCGACCACGGACCTCGCAGAGGCGCCTGCAGGTAATGCAGCTGCGTGTTGCCGGGCAGCGAGAACTTCGATTCGAATTGGAGCCAGTCCTCGGCGTGCGATCCATAACCGTGCAAGAGCACTACCGAAGGCGGGCCGCTGCCGCCGTGCACGATCGCATCGAGCGGCGCCGTCAGCATTCGCAGCCACGCGAGCGCCACCGCGATCGCGGCCACGAAGGCAACGACCACAACGATGAGCAGCCGCTTCACGATCGCCGGAGTTCGATCCACTCAGAATTTCACAGAGCGGGCAAACACCAGCGTCTGCCCGTCGATCGCGCCGTCGATCGAGAATCCGATCCATCCGCCGATCAAGCCAAGCGCGCCTCCCAGATAGGCCGGAGCGCCCGGACAGTGGGCCGATTCATTCTCGCAATAAGTCGTGAAACCCACGCCGAGCAGGATGCCGGGAACGGCACCCGCCGCGAAGCCGATCAGAAAACCGTTCAACCTCGAGTCGAGACGGCTGACCCGCATGACGCGATCGGAGGAAAAGACACTCGGCTGATTGTAGGCGCCGTGAAGGATGGTCAGCGATGCCGGAGACAGGTCCGACAGCTTGCCCTTCGTCTGCTGGCCCTTCTCATCGGTCACGAAGACCCTGTTCCCTGTCTTCACGACTTCAGGCAACCGCTCGAACGAGTCCACCACCTGGGCGGCACCGGGTGCGGCGTAAACAACGGTCATGAGCGCGGCCAACACGATACTCCGAGCAAGCATAGAGGCTCCTTAACACCCTATGTGCGTTTGGCTCGTCAAGCGGCTCACGCGGGTCCGCTCCCGAGCTCCCGCCGCAACACCTCGAGGTCGAGCTCGTTTTCCCATCTCGACACCACGATTGCCGCCACGCCGTTGCC
>Ga0207428_10000503_pt1 | contig 46699 bp, 49 predicted proteins | sample RhiMethybrSRZTD1_FD_187600 | JGI IMG/M metagenome (GOLD analysis project Ga0207428, IMG submission 187600) | Populus rhizosphere microbial communities from Tennessee, USA - Rhizosphere MetaG P. TD hybrid SRZTD1 (SPAdes) (version 3) | ecosystem: Host-associated > Plants > Roots > Rhizosphere >...
CGGATGTCGTCGGCGTGTGTGCTCATGAGGCACAGGGTAGGCAATGCGGCATCGCGGGGCAAGCGGAGATTTCGGCTAACATGATGGCGTCATGACGGAGCCGGCTCCGCTCGCCGAGGCGCTCCGCGGCCGGACCGTGCTCGTCGTCGAGCGCGATCCCACCGCGCGGGGGTCGCTCGCGGCCCAGCTCGCCGCGCTCGGCGCGGCCACCGACACCGCCGCGTCCGGTCCCGAAGCGCTGCTCCGACTCGCGCGCGGGGACGAGCACGGTGGGATTGGCCTCATCGTGCTCGCCGCCGATCTTCCCGGCATGGGCGCGGCGGGCTTGACCCGCGCGCTCCGCACGCGGCCTGAGACCCGGGCGGTGCCGGTGGCGACCGTGCCGGGCCCCGCCCTCGACCCGGCCGCGCTGCTGCGGGCGCTCGACGCGGCGGCGGCGCCCGCCGAGCTCGATCTGACCGCAGCGAGCGCGCGCCTGGGCCTCGCCCCCGCCGAGCTCGCGGAGCTGCATCGGGCCTTCGCCCCGCAGGCGGAGGAGCACCTCGGGGCCCTCGCGCGCGCGGTCGAGGCCGGGGACGCCGACGCCGCCCGACGCGTGGCGCATGCCCTCGCGGGCGCCGCGGGCAATCTCGGCGCCGGCGACCTGCACCGCGCCGCCCGCGAGCTCGAGCATGCGACGCGCGCGGGCGCCGAGGGCCTCGCCGCGCCGCTGGCCGACGTCGCGCGTGCGGGCCGCGCGCTGCTCGCGGCCATCGCCCGCCTCGGGCCCGCGCAAGCCGGCGCTCCCGTGACCGGCGCGCCCCCGCCGCGGGCGCCCCGGGGCGAGCTCGCCGACCGCCTCGTCCTCATCGTGGACGACGTCCGCACCAACGTCGAGCTCCTCGTGCGCGCGCTCAAGGACGACTACCGGCTGGCGGTGGCCCAGGATGGCGAGAGCGCCCTGCGCAGCGTGCGCGCCGCGCCACCCGACCTCGTGCTGCTCGACATCATGATGCCGGGACTCGACGGCTACGAGGTGTGCCGACGGCTCAAGCTCGACTCCCGTACGCGCGACATCCCGGTGGTGTTCCTCACCTCGCTCGACGAGGTGCGAGACAAGGCGCGGGGCTTCGAGGCCGGCGCCGCAGACTACATCACCAAGCCATTCGAGATCCTCGAGGTGAAGGCCCGCGTGGGCGCGCTCCTGCGCGCCAAGGCCTACCAGGATGCGATCCGGGAGCTGCTCGAGAGCGAGCTCCGCGTGGCGCGCGAGATTCAGCGCGGCCTCGTCCCCCGGAACTTCGCTGCGCTGGGCGGCCCCGCCGCGGAATGCTTCGCGTGCCTCGAGCCCGCGCGCGCGGTAGGGGGCGACCTCTACGACGTCTTCCGCGTCGACGACCGGCGCCTGTGCCTGGTCGTCGGCGACGTCTCCGGCAAGGGCATCCCGGCCGCGCTCTTCATGGTGATGACGATCACGCTGATCCGCAGCCTCGCGCGGCTGAGCGGCCGTCCGGACGAGATCCTGGCCCGTGTCAACGACGCGCTGGCCGCGGACAATCCCTCGAGCATGTTCGTCACGCTCTTCTGCGCCGTGCTGGACACGGAGACGGGGCGGCTGACCTGCGCGAGCGGGGGCCACCTCTCGCCGATGCTGATCCGCCCAGGGGCAGAGGCACGGCCGGTGCTTGCCTCCGAGGGCACGCTCGTGGGCGTGCAGCCCGGCCTGGCGTTCCCCGCCACCGAGGTGGAGCTGGCCCCCCACGATCTCCTGGTCGCGTTCACCGACGGGGTGACCGAGGCGATGTCGCCCGACGGCGCGCTCTTCGGCGAGGCGCGACTCCGAGCGCTGCTGGGCGCACTCGGGGACGTCGCCCCCGCCGCCGCGGTCGATGCGGTGCTCGACGGCGTCCGCGCGTTCGCGGACTCCGCCGAGCAGGCCGACGACATCGCGATCCTCGCCGTGCGCTACGCGGGACCGGAAGGACGTCCCGCGGCGACGGCGGACCTGGTCCTCGACCTCCGCGCGACGTTCGAGGAGGTGGTGCGCGCGGCCACCGCGGTGCGAGGACTCTGCGAGGCCCGCGGCGTCCCGCGCGAGCCGACCGACGACCTTCTGCTGGGCCTCGACGAGATGCTCTCGAACATCGTCACGTACGGCTACCCCGGTAACCCCGAGGGCGCGATCGCCGTGCGCGTGGCGATCACCGAGGAGGCGCTCCGGCTCGACATCAGCGATCGCGCCCCCGCCTTCAATCCGCTCGAGGCGGCCACCCCCGACCTGGACGCCCCCCTGGACACGCGGCCGGTGGGCGGCCTCGGCGTGCACCTGGCCCGCTCGGTCATGGACACGATGGAGTATGCGCGGGAGAACGAGGAAAACCGGCTGCGCCTGGTGCGCCGGCTTCGGCGGGATGAGGTGCTATAGTGGCGGCGGCATGCCGTTGACCGTTCGGGTAAGTCGCGATGACGGGGGCGCCACGGTGCGCGTACAGCCCTCCGGCAGCCTGGACAGCGCGACCGCGGGGGTGCTCGAGCGCGAGCTCGCCCCCATTCTCGGGAGCGCGGCGAAGGTGCTCGTCCTCGACTTCGCCGAGGTCACGTTCGTGTCCAGCGCGGGCATCCGCGTCGTCCTCGCCGCGCGGAAGCAGCTGGCGGACCGCGGCGGCTCCCTCCTCATGGCCAACCTCCAGCCGCCGGTGGCCAAGGCCTTCGAGATCGTCCGCGCCATTCCCGACGTGACGATCTTCAAGAGCGTCGCGGAGCTGGACGCCTACCTCGCGGCCATGCAGCGCAAGGCGGGCGGCGGCCCTCCGCGCTAGCCCGCGCTCCTCGCTGCGTCCGTCCGCTCGCCCCCCGGCGTCCGCGCGGCGGTGGCGGAGGCCATCGCGCCGGTGGCTCATCGTCGCCGCGCTGTTCGCCGTCACCTACGGCATCTCCACCCCGCTCGCCGCCTACGGCGTCTTCCTGCCCATCCTCGCGGAGGCGTTCGGCTGGAGCCGGGGCGCCATCAGCGCGGCGCTTTCGGTCAACCTCTTGGTCGGGGGCCTTGCCGGCTTCGTCATCGGCGCCCTCGCCGACCGCCACGGCCCGCGCATCCTACTGATGACGACGGTGGTGATGGCGGGCACGGCGTTTGCGCTCGTCGGCGCCGTGCATGCGCTCTGGCAGCTCTACCTCTTCGTCGGGCTGCTCGGCGGCATCGGCATGTCGAGCTTCTATCTCCTCGGGGCCGCCACCGTGACCCACTGGTTCGTGACCCAGCGCGGTCTCGCGCTCGCGCTCGTGCTCGTGGGCTTCAACCTGGGGTACGTCACCGGCGGGCCGCTCGCCGCCTGGCTGATCGGCGCGCACGGCTGGCGCGCCGCCTATGCGATCCTCGGATGCGGCTGCGGCCTCCTGACCCTGCTCGCCGCCCTCACCATCCGGCTTCCCCGCAGCGGCGAGGTCGGACCCCGTGCCGCGACCGTCGCGATCGGCCACTCGGCGGCCATGGAGGCGACGTTACGCGACGCGCTCCGGGACCCGCGCCAGTGGCTGTTGAATGCCTCCTGGCTCTGCATGGGCGGTCTCGCCCTCATGATCAACGTGCACATCGTTCCGTTCGCGCGCGACGCCGGGCTCGGGCTGGCGGGCGCGTCGTTCGCCCTCACCGCCTACGGGGTTGGCGCCGCCGCGGGCCGGCTCCTCGGCGGCGTGGTGTCGGACCGCCTCGGCTCGGTCGCCACCCAGCGGCTCGCGTACGTGGTCACCGCGCTGTCACTGGTGGTGCTCTACTGGGCGCCGACGCACGCCGCCCTGCTCGGCTCGATGGCGGCCTTCGGCGCGGGCTTCGCCGCCACCGACACTCTCGTGGTGAAGATCGTCCCCGACCTCTTCGGCGTCCGCGCGATCGGCGCCATCATGGGCGTGCTCGCGCTCGGCTGGCGCTCCGGGGCGGCTCTGGGGCCGGCGGCGGCCGGCTTCCTCTACGACGCGACCGGCTCCTACGCGTGGTCCTTCGGCCTCGCCCCCGCGGTGGCGCTCACGAGCTGGGCGTGCTTCGCCCTCGCCCTCCGCTGGCCGGTCAGTACCCGAGGGCGCGGTCGACCAGGTTGAGGAGCGGCTCCTTCGCCAGGAAGCGACGCAGATTCTCCGCGAAGAGCCCCACGCACTTGTCGTCGTAGCTGCGGAGAAAGCCCGACACGTGGGGCGAGACGATCACCGTATCTAGCTGATAGAGGGGATGGCCCGGCGGCGGCGGCTCCTGGGCGAAGACGTCCACCGCGGCGCCCCCCAGCCGCCCGTCGAGCAGCGCCGCCGCGAGCGCCGCCTCGTCCACGCTGGCGCCGCGGCCCACGTTGATGAAGAAGGCGCCCGGCTTCATCGCGGCGAGCTCGCGGACGCCGATCATCCCCCGCGTGGCCGGGGTGAAGGGGGCGCAGTTCACCACCACGTCGGCGCGCGCGAGTAGCGCGCGAAGCTCGCCCGGCGCGTACCACGCGGCGGGGATCGACCCCGACGGATCGCCGGTCCCGGGCAGGGCATAGCCCGGATCCGCGCGCCGCGCGGGGTCGCGCTTGCACGCCAGCACGGTCATGCCGAGGGCGACGCTCGCCATGCGGGCCAGCTCGCGCCCGATGCTGCCGTAGCCGATGATGCCGAGGCTGGCGCCGCGCAGCTCCACCGGCACGAAGAGCGGCCAGCGCCGGCGATCTTCCGGCCACCCGCCCCGCCCCCGCCACTCCACCATGCGGGGCACGCGATGGGCGAGGGCCAGTATGACGGTCACCGCGTACTCCGCGATGGCGGCGGCGTGCACGCCGCTGGTGGTCGTGAGCGGGATCGCGCTCCCGGAATAAAGGGGATGATCGTCGAGGGCGTTCACCCCCGCCATGTGCAGCTGCACCCACCGGAGATCGGGCGCCCGCGCGAGATCCCGCGGCGGGTCCCCGGCGTAGAGCACGTCCACGCCGGCGTAGTCCGCGGCCGCGGGATCCGCGGCCCTCACGCGGAGCGCGGGCGAGACCGCGCGCACGCGGTCGAGCTGCGCCTCGCTGAACGGCATCGTGACGAGGACGTCCACCACGGCGGCGACCGGGAGCGGAAGCCCGCGGTCTACCCGGGGGCGGCGCCCTGCGTCCCGGTGAACACCGCGTACAGCGACTGGCTCGCCGCCATGAAGAGGCGGTTGCGCTTGGGCCCGCCGAAGCACACGTTGCCGCAGATCTCGGGCAGCCGGATCCGCCCGATGAGCTGACCCGCCGGGTTCCAGATGGTCACGCCGCTGTACCCCACGCTGCGCCCGGCATTGCTGGACGCCCACACATTGCCATCCACGTCGCAGCGCACGCCGTCGGGGCCGCACTTGACGCCGTCGACCATGCAGGTGCTGAAGACCTTGCCGTTGGCGACCTTGTTGTCGCCCGTCACGTCGAAGACGAAGATCTCGCCCTTGCCGCCGGGGCCGGTGTCGCCGGGCCCCTTGCCCGTGCTCACCACGTAGAGCCGCTTGTAGTCGGGCGAGAAGCAGAGGCCGTTGGGATCGGGCACTTGCCCCTCGCTGATCACGAGGTCCACGCGCCCGCTGGGGTCCACACGGTAGACGCTCGTCGGCAGCTCGCGCACCGCGGTACCGATCTCCGGGGGCTGGCCCAGACGCGGCTTGAGCCGCCCTCCCTGATTGCTGGGTCCGCCCGACGCGTCCGGTGCGCCCTCGTACAGCTGGCCGCCGTAGGGCGGGTCGGTGAACCAGTAGCTTCCGTCCGGATGCGGCACCACGTCGTTCGGTGAGTTGAGCCGCTTGCCGTTGAAGCGGTCGGCGATGATGGTGGCCGCGCCGTCGTTCTCGTACCGCACCACCCGCCGCATGAGGTGCTCGCACGAGAGCTGGCGGCCCTGGAAGTCGAACGTGTTGCCGTTGCTGTTGTTGGAGGGGGTCCGGAACACGCTCACGTGGCCGTTGTCCTCGAGCCACCGGAGCTGCCGGTTGTTCGGGATGTCGCTCCACACGAGGTAGCGTCCCTGACTGTTCCACGCCGGCCCCTCCGACCAGAGCGCGCCCGTCCAGAGCCGCTGGATCGGCGCGTTCGGCTGCCGCAGGCCGTTGAACGACGGATCGACGGTGAGCACGTCGGGATCGGTGAAGTAGACGTTGGGCGCCGCCTTTGGCCCGAACTCGCGCGGCGGCGTGGTGATGACGCTCGGGGGGGCCATGGGCTGCGGGGCCTGGCCGCGCGCGAGGCCCGGGGTGAGGAGCGCCGCGCTCGCCGCCCCCATGGCCGTGATGAGTCCGCGCCGCGAGATCGTGCGGTGTCCGTTCCGGTCGTCCGCGTCCTGAGCCATGCGCGATCCTCGCTGATCCGGCTCGCTGCGATGAGCTGCCGCCTGGCGACTGCGCCGCCACCGTAGCAGACGTGCTACCCTCCGGCAAGCTGACATGAGCGTCCTGCCGCTCGTCGCCTGCGCGCTCGCGCTGCCGTTCTTTCTCTGGGGCTTTCGCACCTATCAGCTCGCCTTCGCCGCGGCGAATGCCATCGCCATCCTCGGCCTGAATCTCATCGCGGGCCAGGGCGGCGTGATCTCGCTGGGACACGGCGCGTTCTACGGGCTCGGGGCCTACACCATGGCGGTGGTGATGCGTCAGGCCGGGGCCTCCGCCTACACCGGCATTGTCGCCGCGCCGCTGGTCTGCCTCGTCGCGGGGTATGCCTTCGGCCGGATCGTCGCGCCCCTCGCGCGCTTCTACCTCGCGCTCGCCACCTTCGCCCTCGCGCTCGCCGTCCCGCAAACGCTCAAGTCGAGCCACCTGACGCCGTTGACGGGTGGCGTGCAGGGTCTCTATCTCGACCGCCCGGGGCCGCCGTCGGGCGTGCCGGTGAGCCGCGACCAGTGGTGGTACTTCGTCGCCCTCGGGCTGCTCGGCCTCTGCCTCTGGACGGCGCGGAACCTGGTGGACAGCCACGCCGGTCGTGCGGTCCGGGCGATGCGCGACGATCCCATCGCGGCCCAGGTCGCGGGCGTCCACCTCGCCCACTACACCGCCATGGTCTTCGCGGTGGGCGCGGCCTACGCGGGCATCGGCGGCGCCCTCGCCGCGCTGCTCCTCGACTTCGTGGCGCCGGAGAGCTTCACCTACTGGCTGTCGATTCTCCTGCTAGTGGGCTCCGTGTTCGGCGGCATGACCTCCGTCTGGGGAGCGGTCGCCGGCGGGCTCTTCCTGCAGTTCTGGCCCGACCTCGCCGCCACGGTATCCCGCAACCTCGTCATCCCCGTCTTCGGGGCGCTCCTCGTGCTGTCGACCCAGCTCATGCCGGGCGGCGTGGCCGGGATCGTGGAGGCGCTGGCGGGACGGCTGCGCCGGCGACGGTGAGCACGGAGATCGAATCGGCTAGGATGCGCCCGTGACCATCCCGGCGGAGCGGCGGCCCATCCGAGCGCCCTGGCGCGAGCGCCTGCACGAGGTGATCTTCGCCCCATTCGTCGGCGAGGCGGAGCAGCTTTCCCGGGCGCTCCGCGCGAGCCGGCGCAAGAGCACCGTGTCCTGGGCACGGTCCTGACCATCGTGGTCATGATGGGCACGGTCATGTACGTGGTGGAGGGGGAGACGCACGGCTTCACCAGCCGTCGGCATGGAGGGGCGGTGGTGATCACGACCACCGTGGGCCACGGCGACATCGCCCCGAGGACGCCGTGGGGGCCATTCCTGGCCGCGCTGCTGATGATCCTCGGCTACGCCATCATCGCGGTGCCCACCGGCATCGTGTCCGCGGAGCTGACCCGGGCGCATCGTCCGATATCCCGACAGGCGTGCCCGAGCTGCGGCGGGGAGGGGCACGACGTCGACGCGATCCACTGCAAGTTCTGCGGCGCGGGCCTCTGACCGCTCCCGGAGCGTGCTATCCTCGCCGCGAGGTCACGCCATGAGCCCCTCCTCCCCCCGTCGCGAATGGCCCGGCGCGTCGCTGACGCGTGTCCCCTACTGGGTGTACCAGGACGACGCCAACTATCGTGAGGAGCTCCGACGCATCTTCGAGGGCCCGGTGTGGAACTACGTGGCCCTGGAGTCGGACCTGGCGCGGCCGGGCGACTACCGGACCACCTTCGTGGGCGAGATGCCGGTGATCGTGGTGCGCGGCGAGACGGACGCCATCCACGCCTTCGAGAACCGCTGCGCGCATCGCGGCGCCCTCATTGCCCTCGACGACGGCGGCTCGACGGGCAGGCGCTTCCAGTGCGTGTACCATGCCTGGAGCTACGATCTCGAGGGCTCGCTGGTGAGCGTCGCCTTCGAGAAGGGCGCCAACGGCAAGGGCGGCATGCCGCCATCCTTCTGCAAGGCCGAGCACGCGCCGCGCCGACTGCGGACGGCCACGCTCGCGGGTCTGGTGTTCGCGACGCTGGCAGCCGAGGCGCCCCCGCTCGACGTCTATCTCGGCGAGGCGGTCCGCGCGCGCGTCCTCCGCGTGCTGAACCGCCCGCTCCAGGTGCTGGGCCGCTTCGTCCAGGTGCTGCCCAACAACTGGAAGCTTTACGTGGAGAACGTGAAGGACACGTATCACGCGAGCCTGCTCCACACGTTCTTCAGCACGTTCCGCATCACGCGTCTGACCCAGGGCGGCGGGGTGCAGGTGAGCCCGGACGGCGCCCATCACGTCAGCGCCACCATCGATCGGGGCGAGGACCGGGACAGCACCGCGTACCGGGATCAGGGCATCCGCTCGGAGAGCGCGCGCCTGCGCCTGACCGACCCGAGCCTGCTCGACACCGTGAAGGAGTTCGGCGACGACATCCAGCTCCAGATCCTCACGGTGTTCCCGAGCCTGGTCGTCCAACAGGTGTACAACGCCCTGGCCGTGCGTCAGATCATCCCCAAGGGTCCGGACTCGATGGAGCTGCACTGGACCTATCTCGGCTTCACCGACGACTCGGCCGAGATGCGGCGGCGCCGGCTGCGCCAGGCCAATCTCGTGGGGCCCGCCGGCTACGTCTCCATGGAGGACGGCTGCGTCGGCGGGTTCGTGCAGCGGGGTGTGGCCGCCGCGGGCGACACCCTCTCGGTCGTGAACATGGGGGGCGAGGGCGCGGAGTCGCAGGACACGCGCGCCACCGAGGCAGCGGTGCGCGGGTTCTGGAAGGCGTACCGCGGCTACATGGGCTACTAGCCGATGCTCGATCGCGTGAGCCAGCTCAACGCCGAGTACGCGCGCGCCATCGACGACGACCGGCTCGAGGATTGGCCAGGCTTCTTCACCGATCCCTGCCTCTACTCGATCACGTCCGCGGACAATCATCGCCGGGGCCTCCCCGCGGGCGTGATCTACGCGGACTCGCGCGGGATGCTGAAGGATCGCGTCGCGGCGCTCCGCGAGGCCAGCGTGTTCGAGCGCCAGAGCTACCGCCACGTGATAGGCCTCCCCGCCCTGCTGGGCCTCCATGATGGCGCCACCCGGACGGAGACCCCGTTCCTCGTGGTGCGGGTCATGCGCGACGGCACGATGAGCCTCTTCGCCACCGGGCGCTACGTCGACGCGCTGGTCGAGGAGGCGGGCGCGCTCCGCTTCCGCGAGCGCGTGGTGGTGTGCGACAGTGGTCGCATCGACACCTTGCTCGCCATCCCCCTGTAGCGACCATGATTCGACCACCCATCTCCCACGCCGTCGCCGCGCTGGCCATCATCGCTCTCGCCGGGCCCGCGCGTGCGCAGGACGCCGAGCGGTTCGCGATGGCCAATCTCCGGCTCGGGACCGAGCCCGGCATCGCTCGCGGCTGCACGCGCATCGGATTCGCCAGCGACGACTCCCTGAAGGACCTTCGCCGGAAGATCGTGCGAACCGGCGGCGACACGGCCGTGCTGTCGTTCCGGCAGGACGATCTCTCCCGCATACAGGCCGAGATCTACCGGTGCGCCGCCGCAGGCTCCCCGGGAGGCGCGCCCGCCCCACCGCCCCCACCCCCACCGCCCCCGCCGCCTGTCACGCGCTAGTCGGCCCTGACAGCTGGGGGCAGCCCAGCCGGACATTTCCGTCAAGCCGAGGCGGAGCCTCTAGAGGCTAAGTCCGCGTCACGCCGTGCCCGACTCCCTGGCACGGGCCTCGCAACGGCCTCCGTCATGAGTGCCCGCAGAATCGCCTTCGGCGTGCTGGCCTGCCTCGGGGCCTTCATGCTGATCGCCCTCCTCCGCCCAGGCCCCTGTGCCCGCCCTCTCGCCTACCGGGTCGACCGCTTCGATGACCGCTTCGGGGTGAGCCGGGAGGAGTTGAGGGACGCCCTTCGCCAGGCCGAAGAGGTCTGGGAGCGGCCCATGGGCCGAAAGCTCTTCGTGGAGACCGACTCCGCCCGACTGGTCGTCAACCTCCTCTACGACCAGCGGCAGCAGCGCACTCAGGCGGGCACCCGGCTCCAGACCGACATGAACGGCACGCGCGCCTCACACGAGGCGGTGGGGCGCTCGTACGACGAGTGGCGCGCGATGTACGAGCGCCGCCTTCGGGACTACCGCGAGGGGCACGCCGAGCATCAGAATCGCGCGGACGCGCTGAACGCCCAGATCCGGGAGTGGAACGCCCGCGGCAATACCCCCGCCGACATGCGCTACACGTTCGAGGCCGAGCGCGCGCGCCTGGTCGACCTGCGCAGCCGGCTCGAGTCGGAGCGCACGGCGCTCCAGGAGCTGGCGAACACGGTGACCGGGCTCGCCCAGAAGGGCAACGCGATCGCGACGCAGCACAACGCGAGCGTGGCCACCTTCAACGCGCTCTACGGGGCGCCCCGCCAGTTCCACAAGGGCGAGTTCGATGGGAAGCAGATCGCGGTGTTCGAGTTCCACGACACCCGCGACCTGGTGTTGCTCCTCGCCCACGAGATGGGCCATGCCCTCGGCATCAAGCACGTGGACGACCCCGCGGGCATCATGCACGCGGTGGCGGGCGGCCAGCCGCTTGGCGCCCTGACGCCGACCGAAGCGGACGTCGCCGCCCTGCGGAAGGCCTGCCGCCGCTTCTAGCCTCAACACCCCGACCCGCGCGGCGTCCTTGGCGGGTATGGGAGAATGGCCGCACCCGGATGCGGCCGACTTTCCTCCGTGACCTCTGGCTCCGGCTCGCGCGCCCGCTCGCGCTCGGGCTCGCCCTTTCCTTCGCCCTTGCCCTGAGCGTTGGGGCGCCGTGTCCCGTCCGCGCCGCGAATCCGCTCCTCGTCACGGTGGATCTGATCGCCGAGTCGGCGGGCATCAGCCCCGGCGGCGCAGTGTGGGTCGGCATTCGCCAGCGCATCGCGCCCGGCTGGCACACCTACTGGATCAACCCCGGCGACTCGGGTGAGGCCCTCACGATCGACTGGGCGCTGCCCCCGGGCTTCATCGCGGAGCCCATTGTGTGGCCGCATCCCGAGCGCATCCCCGTGGGGCCCGCGATGAGCCATGGCTACACGGGGGAGACCGTGCTCCTGGTCCGGGTGGCGGCCCCCGCCGAGCTCGCTCCGGGCCGCGACGTCGTGCTGCGCGGCCGAGCGGCGTGGCTCGTGTGCGAGAGGACGTGTATTCCCGAGGAAGCGGACGTCGTGCTCACCCTGCCCGTCGTCTCGGGCCCGGCCGGGCCGGGCGCCGGGGCGGCGGAGATCGCCCGTACGCGGCGGGCGGTGCCGGTGGCGAGCCCGTGGCGCGCGTCCCTCGCGGCGTCACCCGAGCGCGTCGTCCTCACGGTGGCCGCGCCGGGTCTCGCCGCCGATCGCATCGCGGACATGTGGTTCTACCCGACGCAGTGGGGGCTGATCGAGTACGCCGCCCCGCAGGAGGCGCGCGTGGACGCGCGGGGCCTGACGCTGACGATGGCGCGTGGGCCACTCGCCGATGCCGTCGAGCGTCCGGTGGACGGGGTGCTCGTCCTGAAGGAGCGCCTCGAGGGCGACAAGGACCGGCGTGACGGCCCCATCGTCAGCCAGGCCTTCGCGATCCACGCCGGCCGGCCCACCACGCTCGCGTCCGCGGCGCGGCCCGCGCTGTCCGTGCTCACCGCCGTCGGTCTGGCGTTCGTCGGCGGGCTCCTCCTGAACCTCATGCCGTGCGTGCTCCCGGTGCTCTCCATCAAGGCGCTGGGCCTGGTCCAGCAGGCGGACGCCGCGCCGCGGATCATGCGCCGCCATGGGCTCACCCACACCGCGGGCGTGCTCGCCTGCTTCCTCGTCATGGCCGCGGTGCTGATCACGCTGCGCGCGGGCGGCGCGGGGCTGGGCTGGGGATTTCAGCTCCAATCGCCGTTGGTGGTTGCCGGCCTCGCGTATCTCTTCTTCATTCTGGCCCTCGCCCTCTCGGGCGTGCTTGCGCTGGGTGGACGGCTGGGCGGCCTCGGCGCGAGCCTGGCCGCACGACCCGGCTACGCCGGCTCATTCTGGACCGGCGCGCTCGTCGCCGTCGCCGCGAGCCCGTGCACTGCGCCGTTCATGGGGGCAGCGACGGGCTTCGCGCTCACCCAGCCCGCGGCCATCGCGCTCGCGGTGTTCGCCGCGCTGGGGCTTGGGCTGGCCGCGCCATATCTTGCGCTCAGCGCCATGCCCGCGTGGCGACGCCTGCTCCCACGCCCGGGGCCGTGGATGCGCTGGCTCGAGCGCGCGCTCGCCCTTCCGCTCTACGCCACCGCGGCGTGGCTCACCTGGGTGCTGCGCGGGCAAGTGGGCGAGCCCGGCGCGGCCGCGGTGGTGACCGGGCTCATCCTGATCGCGCTCGCCGCGTGGGCCCTTCGCATCGCGCGCGGCGGCGCGCCGGCGCGCCGCCGTCTGGCCGCGGCGGCCTCCCTGGCGGGCGCGGTGCTCGCGGTCGCGCTGGGCGCGCTCGTCCTCGGCACGCCGGCCCACACGCCGGACGCGGCGGCGGCCGACGGGATGCTCCGCTGGGAGCCGTGGACGGCGCGCCGCGTGGCCGAGGCGCAGGCGGCGGGTCGACCGGTCTTCGTGAACTTCACCGCGGCCTGGTGCATCACGTGTCTGGTGAACGAGCGGGTGGCCTTGCGCTCGCCCGACGTGGCGGCCGCGTTCGCGGGCAAGCAGGTGGTCTACCTCAAGGCTGACTGGACCAGCCGCAGCGCGGAGATCGCCACCGCCCTCGATGGCTTCGGGCGGAGCGGCGTCCCGCTCTACGTCCTGTATCCCCCCGGCGGCCGTGCCGCCGTGCCCATCATCTTGCCGCCTATTCTCAGCGAGCGTATCGTCGTCGACGCCGTGAACGGCCTCTGACCTGCCAGGCCATAAAGGAGACATCATGTCGAAGAATCCCGTCAGCCGCCGCCGCTTCCTCGCTGGCGCCGGTCTCGGCGTCGCCGGCGCCGCCCTCGTGGGGCCGCGCCTCGTGGCCGCCGCCGCGGCCGCGAAAGTCGGCGCCGCCGCGCCCGGCTTCTCCCTGCCCGCCGCCACCGGCGCCACTCAGAGCCTGGGCGATCTCCACGGCAAGCTCGTGGTGCTCGAGTGGACCAATCACGAGTGCCCGTACGTGCGGAAGCACTACGAGTCGGGCAACATGCAGGCGCTCCAGCGCGAGGCGACCGGCCAGGGCGTGGTGTGGCTCACCATCATCTCGTCCGCGCCGGGCACCGAGGGCCATGTCACCGCCCCGCAGGCCGATGAGCTCACGGTCAGCCGCAAGGCCGCCCCCACCGCGGTGCTCCTCGATCCCCAGGGCACGGTGGGCAGGCTCTACGGCGCCACCAATACCCCGCACATGTACGTCGTGGACAAGACCGGCCTGCTCGTCTACGCGGGTGCGATCGACGACCGGCCCACGACGCGACGCTCGGACGTCCAGGGCGCCAACAACTACGTGCGCGCGGCGCTCGCGTCGGTGACCGCGGGCCAGCCGGTGAAGACGCCGGTCACCCGCGCCTATGGCTGCACGGTGAAGTACTCCTGAGCCGGTGATGCGGCCTCTCTCCCGTCGCCGGCTCCTCCACGGCTTCGTGGGCGGGCTGGCGGCGGGCGCGGCCCTGCACGCGCGGCCGCAGCCCGCCTTCGCGCAGGTCGGCGACGACGGACGCGCGGCGATCGCCACCGCGGCCGGCGCCGTCCTGGCCGCCCTGCCCGCGGATCTCCAGCGGGCGGCGACCTTCGCCCTGTCGGACAAGGAGCGGCAGAACTGGCACTACGTGCCGCGCGGGCGCGAGGGCGTGCCGCTGAAGCAGATGCCGCGTGCCGCCCGGACGGCCGCGCACGAGCTCATGAAGACCAGCCTGAGCACCGTCGGCTATGGCAAGGCGGTGAACGTGTTCCGGCTGGAGGACGTGCTGCGGCGGATCGAGACCTTCGGACTCGGGCGCGATCCCGACAACTACGCGTTCACGGTGTTCGGCACGCCCGGCCGCGACGCGACCTGGGGATGGCGCCTGGAGGGGCATCACCTCTCCCTCAACTTCACCCTCGTGCCCGGCAGACCCATCGCGGTGACGCCGGCCTTCTTCGGCGCCAATCCCGCAGAGGTGCGGAGCGGACCGCTCCAGGGGCTGCGCACGCTGGCGCGCGAGGAGGATCTCGCGCGCACGCTCGCCGAGGGCACCGACTCCCGGCAGCGCGCGCGCATGCTGATCGGCGGGCAGTCGCTGGGCGACATCGTGAGCGGCCCGGGACGGGCCGAGCGGCTGACCACATTCGCCGGTCTGCCCCTTGCCGAGATGACGGGCGACCAGCGGACCCTCGCCCTCCGTCTCGTCGAGGAGTACGCGCGCAACATGCGCACCGAGCTGGCCGAAGCCGAACTGCGGCGGCTCCGCGAGGCCGGCGTCGAGCAGCTCCACTTCGCCTGGGCAGGCCCGCTCGACCGGGGCAAGGCCCACTACTACCGGCTCCACGGCCCCACGCTGCTCATCGAGTACGACAACACCCAGAACGACGCCAACCACATCCACTCGGTCTGGCACGACCCCAAGAACGACTTCGGCCTGGATCTCCTCCGCGCCCACTACGAGCGCGGGCATCGCCACCACCACGCCTGATTCTCGCCCCGGCTAGCGCCCCGGGAGATGGGGCAGCACGCGCTCGGCGAAGAGGCGTGCCGTCCGCGCGCGGCACGTCGGCGAAGTTCACCGTGAGCTGATGCGCCCCCTGCCGCACGATGTCGAGCAGCGTCTCGGTCACCTGGCCGGGCGTTCCCACGAGCTGGATGTCGTCGAGCGAGCGCGTGTCGGGCCGCGCCTTCACCCGGGCGATTTCGGCGTCCGTCTCCGCGATGAGGATGCCCACGCGGATCACGTGCTGGATCGTGTCGTAGTCGCGCCCGACCTCCCGGCAATGGCCCTGGAGCGCCTCGCGCTTCCGCGCGTAGGCCTCGCGGCCCTTGTAGGTCCAGTTCCACCAGTCGGCGCGCTTGGCCACGACGCGGAGCAGGTGCTTCTCGCCCGACCCTCCCACCATCACCGGCGGGATCGGCTCGGGACGCGGCTCGCAGTAGGTGTCGGCGATGGCGTAGTGCCGGCCATGGAACGCCGCGGGCGCGCCCGACCACAGGGCGCGGATGAGCGCGATGGCTTCGTCCAGCTGGGCGATGCGCACGCTGGGGACTGCGAACGGCCAGCCGTAGGCGAGATACTCCTCGCGATTCCAGCCCGCGCCGATGCCGAGGATATCGCGCCCGCCGGAGAGAGCCTGGGCCGTCGCCATCATCTTGGCGAGATGCGCGGGGTTGCGGAAGCTATTGCAGAGCACCTCGTGGCCCGCGAGCTTGTCGGGGTACCGAGCCAGCGCCCAGGCGAGCAGCGTCCAGCCCTCGGCCACCGCGTGGCTCCCGTACTGGACGTGGTCCGGGAACCACAGGGAGTCGAAGGGCGCCGCCGTCTGGTCGAGATAGGGAAAGGTGGAGGCGACCAGCCGGGACCAGACGTTGAGCCCGACGGGGATCCGCCGAGAGCCAGGCGCGGCCATCTCAGAAGTGCTCGAAGGCCGCCGGCTTCTTCTCCATCTTGAGGCGGAGATCGGCCATGAAGACGAGGTAGGGATGCGCGCCGAGGGCGATGAGCGGGTCGCGCGCGAAGCCGCGCAACGCCGCCCGCGCCGCCGCATCCAGCGCGTGCTCGTCCATGGCGGCCTCGGGATCCTTCACGAAGCGCACGCGATACTCCGCGTCGGACTTGAGGCGGTAGAGGCACTGGTTCAAGGGATAGGCCGACGCGGGTGGGAAGAAGTAGTGCGTGCTCATCGCCGCGCCCCCGCCTCGGTCACCGGCCAGGCCACCACCGCGTTGCCGTGATGCCAGGACGGCTCGTAGGCGATCACCTCGGCGCGGGCGTCGCCCACCGCGCCGAGGAGGGTGATCCACGTGCGGAGCTCCACGTTGCCCGCCTTGTCCAGCTCCTCCCCACTGAGCCGCGCGGTGTCCGCCCCGCGTCCCTCGGCGAGCGCGGCGAGAAGCTCGCGGTCCCACTCGTAGTCGGGCGACGCGTACCGGTCGGTGCCCGGATAGTGCGAGAGGCCCCCCGAGGCCATCAGCGCCACGCGCTCCGGCCGGCCGTCGAGAATCTCGCGGAGGGCCCGGCCCCAGGCGAGGCAGCGCCGCGGCGTGGGCTGGGGCGGCAGATACACGTTCACATAGAGCGGCACGATCGGCAGCGCGGGCTCGGGCATCGTGAAGTGCAGCGGCACGTAGAACGCGTAGTCCAGTCGCACGTCCTGGCTGTAGGCGAGGTCGAACTCGCGCTCGATCCCCTGCTCGAGGATGGCACGCGCGAGCGGCTCGTGGACCGGAAACGTGTAGTCGTAGCGCCCGAACTGGCCGGACACCCGCGCGCCGGCATAGACCGCGAAGGCCGGCACCGCATTGAGGAAGAAACCCTCGATGTGATCGCCGCCGATGAGGCAGATCACCTCCGCGCGCGCGGCGGCGAGCCGGCGCTTCACCTCCCCATAGGCCGCGTGGACGCGCAGCACGAGGGCTCGGTCCTCGGTGTCCGGGCGCACGAGGAGCTGCGGAGTGTGGGGACAGGCGACGGCGGCGACGAGGGGCATGTCAGGCGGGGAAGCGCCGGTTGAGCCCGGCGGCGTACCGCTCCAGCAGATCGTGCATCTCGCGCATCGCGGCCTCTGCGGTCTTCCGGTCTTCGTCCGTGTTGAGATGCTTGAGGATCGCGGCCTTGGTCTCCCCCGACTCCTCCGCCTCCACCGCCTCGTGCACCGTGTAGTTGGACCCGCCCCACTCCGGCCGCACCCCGTAATGCTGCACGAGGGCCTTGCCCACCGTGCGCGCGATCTCCACGACCTCCTCCTCGAGGAGCGCCGTCGCGCACAGGGCCGCGCTCCACGGGATCTCGTGGGCGAGCCGGCGGAAAAAGCTCACGATGGCCGCCATCTCGGGCACCGGGCGGATCGTGTCGTAGACCTCGCGGCCGTAGCCCAGATCGTCACCGATGCGCCGGTAGAGCTCATCGTGGTCCGGGGTGCCGCCCACCTTGCCCTCGAAATAGCCGAGATCTTCCACCAGGAGGTGCCGCGCGCAGTCCTTGCGAACCTCCAAATCCTCGCAGCGTGTGTGGATGCCGCTGAAGATCCGGGGGAACCACGTGATGATCATGTAGTGCTGACCCATGTGGCCCCACACCTGCTCGCGGGTGAGGGCGCCGGCGGCGAAGCGTTTGAAGTAGTCGGATTCACGAAACGGGCTCCGGGCGAGGAGCTCGGCGGTGAGCGCGTCGTACCATTCCTCGTTCGTCATGGCGGGCATCCTCCCGCGCGGATTCTATCGCAGGCCGATTCGATCTGATACTCTAGCCCGCCCGGAGGGATCATGCGAGCAAGTGACGAGCGCATCCTCACCACCCACGTCGGCAGCATTCCCCGTCCCCTCGCGCTCCGTACGCTGCTCGTGCAGCAGGACCGCGGCGAGGCGATGGACGAGGCTGCGCTCGTGCGGGAGGCGGAGGCGGCGGTTCGGGACGTCGTGCGGCGTCAGCTCGAAGCGGGCATCGACATCGGCAACGACGGCGAGCAGCCGCGCGCCGGGTTCTCGACCTACGTGGCGCGGCGCATGCGCGGCTTCGGGGGCACGAGCCGGCGGCCCGCGGCGAAAGAGTTCGCCGAGTTCCCGGACTACGCGGCCCTGCTCGCGCGGCGCCGCGCCGACGCCGCGCGCATCGGCGACGCGCCCCAGGCGGTCGGCCCGGTGCGGTACGAGGACCTCGGCGAGGCCGAGCGGGAGTGCGACATGTTCGACCGCGCGGTGGCGGCGGCGCCCAAGGCCTTCGCCGAGCGCTTCATGACCGCGGTGTCCCCCGGCACCGCCGCCACCATTCTCCTCAACGCTCACTACGACTCCCACGAGCGCTACGTCATGGCCCTGGCCGATGAGCTCAAGAAGGAATACGAGCTGATCCACCGGCGCGGCTACGTGCTCCAGCTCGACTGCCCGGACCTCGCGATGGAGCGGGCACGGTTCTTCCAGGACGATTCCCTCGAGCGCTTCCAGAAGGCGGTGGCGCTCCATGTCGAGGCCATCAACCGGGCCTGCGCCGACATCCCGCCGGACCGCGTTCGCCTGCACGTCTGCTGGGGCAACTACGACGGTCCCCACACCCACGACGTGCCCCTGGAGGCGGTGCTGCCGCTCGTCACCCGCGCCCGGGTGGGGGCGCTGTCGCTTCCCCTCGGCAATCCACGGCATCAGCACGAACATCGCGTGATCGCCCGGCACGGGCTGCCCACCGGCATGCTGTTCCTCCCCGGCGTGATCGACACCACCACCAACTACGTCGAGCATCCGGAAGTGGTGGCCGACCGGCTCGTCCAGGCGGTGGAGGCGGTGGGCGACCGAACTCGCGTCATCGCCTCGACCGACTGCGGGTTCGGCACCTTCGCCGGCTCGGAGATGTGCGCGCCCAGCGTGGTCTGGGCCAAGCTTCGCTCACTCAGCGAGGGCGCCGCCCTCGCCACCCGCCGCCTCGGCGGCCGATGAGGAGATCGCCCATGCTGTTCGAGCTCCGGCAGTACCACATTCACCCGGGACAGCAGGCCAACTGGGTCAAGTGCATGGAAGAGGAGATCATCCCCTTCCAGGTGAAGATGGGCATGGTCATCCTCGGCAGCTTCGTGGGCGAGGAGGATGCGTCGGTCTACGTGTGGATCCGCCGCTTCGAGAGCGAGGCCGAGCGCAAGCGGCTCTACGATCTCGTGTACCAGAGCGACTACTGGAAGAACGAGATCTCGCCGAAGGTCCCCACCATGATCGACCGGGAGAAGATTAACGTCACTCGGCTCACCGCGACCCCACGCTCCCCGATTCAGTAACGGGGGAAGAACGCCACGATCACTCGGCTCACCGCGACCCCACGCTCCCCGATTCAGTAGCGGGGGAAGAACGCCACGATCACTCGGCTCACCGCGACCCCACGCTCCCCGATTCAGTAGCCGTCGCCCCGCGGCGCGCACGCAGGCCGTCGCGCAGCACGCGCGCCGCGGAGGTCCCGAACATTGCGGCGATGGCGAGCCCGACCACGAGGTCGGGGGTGCCCGAGCCGGTGCCCCGCACCGCGCCCGCGGCCAGTAGCACGGCGGCGTTGGCGACCACGTCATTTCGCGAGCAGAGCCACGCCGAGCGCATGTTCACGTCGTCGTCGCGGAGGCGCCACAACATGACCAGGCACGCCGCGTTGGCGGCGAGCGCCACCACCCCCACCGCCCCCATCGCCTCGGCCACCGGCACCGCGCCCCGGGCCAGCTTGAGCAGGGCCTGCCCGAGCACGCCGAGGGCGAACATCGCCATGAGCCCGCCCTTGAGGAGGGTCGCGCGCGCCGTCCACCCCGCGCCGCGCCCGACGGCATGGAGGCTCACACCGTAGACCAGGGCGTCACCTAGCATGTCGGCGGAGTCGGCGACGAGCGCGGTGGAGCGCGCCACGAGCCCCGACCCCAGCTCGAGGAGGAACATCGCGGCGTTGAGGACGAGCACCGCCTGCAGCACGCGTCGCTGACGGCGCGTGACATCGGGGATGACCGCGCAGCAGGTGTCCACGCTCACGCCTTGGCGGCCAGCCAGTCGAGGATGGCCGGGTTCTCGTCCCGTGGGTAGGTGTGCGAGAGGTCCGCGATCTCGCGGTACACCACCGCGGCCCCGGCTGCCTCGAGCGCCTGGGCCGCCATCCGCGCCGTCTGCACCGGGAACATCCAGTCGAGCGCGCCATGGACGAGATAGATGGGCCGCCCGCGCGCGCGGCCGAGCCGTCCCTCGATGAGGAGCAGGGGGTGCAGCACGCCGCAGGCGGGCGCCAGGTGCGTGAACGGCATCTCCGCGCTGAGTCCCAGGAGCAGCGCGTAGGTGGCGCCGTCCGACATGCCGGTCAGCAGGACGCGGGCGCGGTCCACCGCATAGCGGCCCGCCACCGAGTCGATCATCGCCGCGAGGGGCTCGGCGTCGACGTCACCGCCGCCCATGATGGACCAGGTGCGCTCGCGGGAGGTCGGCGAGAGCACGAGCATGCCCCGGGCCCGCGCCTCGCGCAGCCAGACCCAGAGGTAGTCGCGGCCGTGCCCGTGCCCGCCGTGCAGCGTCACCACCAGCGGCATCGCGGTGTGGCCGTCCCAGTCCTCGGGAACGTACAGGGAGAAGCCCCCGCGCTCCTCGCGCGCGTTGCTCGCGTGCAGCACGCCGACCTTCGGCCCATCCTCGCGCAGCGCCGCCGCGCGCAAACGCGCGATCAGGGCGTCATCGTCACGCCGCGCGGGTTCGAGGAACCAGCGGCTCACCGGCTCGAGCACGGGCGCCAGCGGATACAGGGCCTCCTGGAGCGGCGCGAAGCGGCGCAGCGCGCGGTAGAGGCCGATGGGGTCGTCGGGAGCCGCGGCGGCGGCCACGAAGGCGTCCACCAGCGCGAGGGTCTGTCCGGCGCATTCGACGAGCCGGTCGCGGATGAAGGCGAGGTCCGCCGTCCACGCGAAGGCCTCGAACGCGCGCAGCGCGTCGGCCAGCGGCTCCCGCTGCGCGGCCAGCACCCCCGCCAGCGACTCCGCCGCGGGCGGGAAGAGATGGCGCTGCACCCAGCTCACGCGCTCGAGCGCGCCGAGCATCGGCCGCAAGAGCCCGTCGAACGCGTCGGCGACGTCGGAACGTGACGGCATGACGCCATTTTGCCCCGTGACATCCCCCCGTCCATCGAGTAAGGTTCGACCACCAGATAGAGGAAGGTCGTTCGCAATCCGGAACGGCGCGGCCGTTCCGCGGGAGCTTCCCATGACATCCTGGTCCAACGACACCGTCACCGTCGCCGGCACACCCTTGCACCTTCGCACGGGTGGGAGCGGCGCACCGCTCCTGATCCTGCATCACGACATCGGAAGCCCGGAGCAGCCGGCCCTGCACGAGGCGCTGGCCGCGCGCTTCACCGTGCTGGCGCCCGCGCATCCCGGGTACGACGCGTCGCCGCGGCCGGCGTGGTTGAAGAACGTCCGCGACGTCGCGGTGCTCTACCAGACGCTGCTCGCCGGCCGCGGCCTCACCGGCGTGACGTGCGTGGGACTGGGTTTCGGCGGCTGGATCGCCGCCGAGATGGCCACGATGGCGCCCGCCCAGCTCCGGCGGCTCGTCCTGGTGGGCGCGATGGGCATCAAGCCGGAGCGCGGCGAGATCATGGACCAGGCGCTCATGAGCTACATCGAGTACATCCGCGCGGGCTTCCACGACCCGGCCGCCCTCGAGCGCGCCTACGGGACGGAGCTGCCGACGCCGCTGCTGGAGCGTTGGGACGTCAACCGCGAGACCACGTTCCGGATCGCGTGGCGGCCCTACATGTTCAACCCGAGCCTGCCTCATCTCCTCGCGGGCGTGACGACGCCGACGCTCGTCATCTGGGGCGCCGAGGACCGCGTGGTGCCGCTCGAGTGCGGCGAGCGCTACGCCAAGACCATGCCGTCGGCGACGCTGTCCGTCATCGAGCGCGCCGGACACCTGGTGGACATGGAGCGGCCCGCGGACGTCGCGCGGGCCATCATCGATTTCGCCGCAGCCTAGGAGCCGCCATGCACCTCATGTACTTCACCGAGCAGCCGATGTCGGCGTACGACGAGGAGGAGGGCCGGAAGTTCGGCGCCACCGCCCTGATGTTCTCCAACCGCCACTTCGATCCCGTGGCGGGCAGCCGGCTCTACAACCAGTACATGGAGCACTACAAGCTCGCCGAGTCGGTGGGGTTCGACGGCATCATGCTGAACGAGCACCACAACGCGCCGTTCTGCATGCAGGCCAAGACCAACGTCTTCGCCTCCATCCTCGCCGCCATCACCGAACGGGTGAAGATCGTCCTGCTCGGGAACCCCCTGCCCCTGTCCGAGGACCCGCTGCGGCTGGCCGAGGAGCTCGCCATGATCGACATGGTCTCCAAGGGCCGGCTGGTGTCGGGCTTCGTGCGCGGCGGCGGCCAGGAGCAGCTCGCGACCGGCGTGAATCCCGCGTTCAACCGCGAGCGCTTCGAGGAAGCCCACGACCTCATCGTGAAGACATGGACCCAGCACGGCCCCTTCCGCTGGGAGGGCAATCACTACCATCATCGCGTGGTGAACCCATGGGCGCTCCCGCTGCAGACGCCGCATCCTCGGGTATGGATTCCAGGTGTCTTGAGCAAGGAGACGGTCATCTGGGCGGCCAAGCACCGCTATCCCTACATTGCGCTGTCCACGGCCATTCCTGCCACCAAGAAGATCTGGCAGCTCTACGATCAGGCGGCGGCCGAGGTGGGCTACGTGGCCGGGCCGGAGAACCGCGGATATCTCCAGCGCATCCACGTGGCGGAGACCGAGGAGAAGGCCCTGGCCAACGCTCGGCAGTTCATGTGGATGCAGGGGGAGTTCACCGGCCTGGCGCATCCGGTGTGGTCCAGTCCGTCGGGCTACTTCTCGCCGTCGAATCGCACCGCCTTCGTGGAGTTCGCGGTGGGGCGCCGCGAGAATCCCCGGGCCGCCGCCTTCGAAGACCAGATCGCCGACCAGCAGATCATCGCGGGCACGCCGAAGACCGTCATCCCGCGGCTCCGGCGGCTCCTCGAGGAGACCCGCCCGTCCATCGTCGGCTTCTGGGCGAGCGACGGGTTCGTGAGCGACGCGGACTCGCGCACGTGCATCCGGCTCCTTGGCGAGGAAGTCCTCCCGGCGGTGCGCGAGATCGGTAACAGCCTGGGGCTCGCCGACCCCTTCGAGTCGAAGGCGCCGGTCAGCCTCGCCCACCCCGCTCCGGCCGAGCTCCGGGTTCCTCGCGCGTGACCGATCCGCTGGCCGCGGCGCGGGCGATCGCGCCCCGCGTCCGCGCGGCCGCGGATGAGATCGAGGCGGCGCGGGAGCTACCCCGTCCGATCTTCGAGGCCCTCGCCGACGCGGGGATCCTTCATTTGCTCGTTCCCCGCTCGATCGGTGGCGGCGAGATCGATCCGCCCACCTACATCGGAGTCATCGAGGAGCTCGGCAAGGCGGACGCCAGCACCGCCTGGGTGGTGAACCAGGGGGCGGTGTACGCAACCTACGCCGCGCGCATGCCCCGCGAGGCCGCCCGCGCGATCTGGATGGACGTGCCGCGCGCGGTGGTGGCCAACACCCCGATGGCCACCGCCACCGCTGTGCCGGTGCCCGGCGGCTACCGGGTCACCGGCCGCCAGGGCTTCGCTACCGGCTGCCGGCACGCCGCGTGGCTCGCCGCGCATGCCACCGTCACGGAGAACGGCCAGGCGCGGCGCCTACCCGACGGGACGCCCGACGCGCGCTACCTCTACGTCCCCGTCGCCGAGGGCGAGCTGCTCGACACCTGGACGGTGCGCGGCATGCGAGGCACCGGCACGCATCACTTCGCGGTGCGCGACGTGTTCGTGCCGGAGTCCCGTACGGTGCTGTCGGTGAACCCGCCCTTCTACGAAAAGGGGGCGCTCTACCAGATCCCGCGCACCCTGCTGTTCGCCTCAGGTGACGCCGCGGCCGCCCTGGGCGTCGCGCGCGCCTGCCTCGATGCCTTCATCGAGCTGGCGAGCACGAAGAGCCCACGCAACATGATCCTGCTGCGCGATCAGACGATGATCCAGGACATGGTCGGCCACGCCGAGGCGACGCTCCGCTCCGCCCGGGCGTTCCTCGTGGAGACGGTCGAGGAGGTCTGGAGCCGGGCCAGCGCCACCGGCGCCCTCACCCTGGACGAGCGCGCCCTGCTCCGCTTGTCCACCACGCACGGGATCCGAGAGGCGGTGCGCGTGGTCGACGCGGTATACAACGCCTCCGGCGTGACCGCGATCTACGACGGCCACCTGATCCAGCGCCAGTTCCAGGACATCCACGTGATCAGCCAGCATTTGCAGGCCCGCTTCGCCCACTACGAGCTTGTGGGCCAGCACTGGCTGGGCCTGCCGGTGGACGAAACCCGCCTCTAGACGCGCGTGCCTATCATGGGGGCATGAGCGAGGACGCCCTCCGGAAGCTCGCGCTGCAAGTCCGGAACTGGGGACGGTGGGGTGCCGAGGACGAGATCGGGACGCTGAACTTCATCACTCCCGACGTCATCGCCCGCGCGAGCCGGCTCGTGACGGCCGGCAAGGTCTTCGCGCTCGGCATTCCCCTCCAGCGCGAGGGACCGCAGAGCGGCACGCGGCAGCGCTTCAATCCCATCCACTCCATGTTTCGCGACGGCGGCGATCAGCCACGCACGCCTTCGGAAGTCGAGGCGATGGAGGGCTACGGCGGCTCCGACGACTGGATCGTGATGCCGTTGCAGTGCGCGACCCAGTGGGACAGCCTCGCCCATATCTTCTACGAGGGGAAGATGTGGAACGGCTACGACGCGAGCCTCGTCAGCAGCACCGGCGCGGCGAAGAACAGCATCGACAAGACCTCCGACCGCATCGTGGGCCGCGGCGTGCTCCTGGACGTCGCGCGCTGGAAGGGTGTGCGCGCGCTCGAGCCGGGCTACGCCATCACGGTGGACGATCTGGAGGGCACCGCCGCCGCCCAAGGCGTGGAGGTTGAGCGCGGCGATCTGCTGCTCGTGCGCACCGGCCACATGACGCGCTATCTCGACCGCAACGACTGGCACTACTTCGACCTCGATCCCTTCCCGGGCGTGTCCGTGTACACCGCGCCCTGGATGCACGCCAAGGAGATCGCGGCGGTGGCCAGCGACAACTACGCGGTCGAGGTGCGGCCGTCGGAGATCATCGGCTTTCGCAATCCCTTCCACGTCTGCGCCATTCCCAACATGGGGTTGACGCTGGGCGAGATCTTCTATCTGGAAGCCCTCGCGGAGGACTGCGTGGCCGACGGGCGCTGGACCTTCCTGCTCGTCGCCCCCCCGCTGCCGGTGACGCGCGCGGTCGGCACCCCCATCAACCCCTATGCGCTGAAGTAGCCCCGCTCTCCCGCGCGTCTAGGCGGGCATGCCTTTCATGTCCACCGGCGCGTAGTAGCGCTTCGCGCCGAGCGCGTCCACCCGCTCCCAGAAGTCCGGCAAGGCGGCGAGCCCCAGCTCGTTGACGCCGGCCCGCTGACGCCACATCGCCCAGGACTCTGGATGCAGCCGGCTCGCCTCGGCCAGCCACCGGTCGCCCTCCGCGGCGCGGCCCTCGCGCAGGAGGTACTGCGCGAGCCGGAACGCGGTATGGGCGCGCGCCATGTCGGCGGTGACGGCGGGCAGATGGGCTCGCGCGCCGGCCCCATCGAAGACATGCTCGCTCGCCGCGCCCTTCTCGACCCAGTCGAGGATGGCGGCCACGTAGGTCGCCTTGGCGTCGGCATTGACCTGCGCCACGTCCGCCGGCACCTCGTGGGTGGCGCGGTTCATCCGGCGAAAGCCCTCGTAGGCGCCCGCCGACTCGGTGGGACGCACGATGCGCCCGGTCTCGTCGATCCATACCGCCTGGGGCACGTTCACCATGCCGTAGAGCTCGGCGAGGCGATGGTCCCGATCGATGAGGCAGGGATATGTCGGCTTCGCCGCCTCGATCCACGGCAGCGGGTCGGCGGGCCGGCTGTCCAGGGCCACCGCGACCACGACGAACGAGCGATCCCTCACGCGATCGTACAGCGCCTGCCACACGGGCAGGTCACGCCGGCAGCCTCACCAGGACGCCCAGGAGACGAGGAAGACCTTCTTGCCCCGGTAGTCCGACAGCGAGTGCGGGCGTCCATTCACGTCCGGCAAGGTGAAGTCGGGGGCGACGAGCGAGGCCAGCGCGGCCGCGCGCTCGTCCGCTCCCTCGCCGAGGACCCACACGCCGCGCGCGTCGTCGTGGACGATCGGGTTGTCGAGATGCCGCCACACCGACGCCGCATCGATGCGGCCGCCCTGGACGAAGTCGTCCTGCCGGCCCGGTGGCAGGGGGATGCAGAGCTCGTCCCGACACAGTCCCTGGGGCTTCATCGCCCAGCCGGTGGCGGCTTCCAGCGCCGCGCCGTCCAGCCAGAGTCGCTCTCCGTCCACGTGAGCGTCGACGGTGCGCATCCCGCGATCGGTCAGTAGCGTGACCATAGCTCTCGCATCCTCCCGTGATTGGTCCCTGTATACTAGCGCGGCGGTGACAGCCGCGGGAGGGGATCCATTCCATGATGACGCGACAGCGGATCGGCGTGATGGTGCCGTCCACCAACACGACGTGCGAGGCCGACTTCCAGCTGGTGGTGCCGCGCAGCTTCACCGTGCACGGGCAGCGGCTCTGGCTCACCAACGACGATCTCGGCGAGGCCGGCATGGTGCGAATGAACGGCGAGATCGAGAGCGGCGCGCGCTACCTCGCCACCGCCCGCGTGGACGCCATCTCCTACGGCTGCACCACCGGGAGCTTCTTCAAGGGCCCCGGCTGGGATCAGGAGATGATCGCCCTCATCGAGGACACCGCGAAGGTGCCCGCGGTGGCGACCAGCCCCGCGGTGGTCGAGGCCCTGCGGCAATTCGGCGCCCGCCGCCTCTCCGTGGCCACGCCGTACCCGGAGTGGAACAATCAGCGACTGCGCACCTACCTCGCCGCGCTGGGCTTCGAGGTCTTGAATCTCGAGGCCGAGCCCACCGCGGCGGGCGCCGGCAACCAGGGCATCAATGACCAGGACCCTTCGGTCATCGTGGAGTTCGCCACGCGGGCATGCCGACCCGACGCCGACGCGTTGCTCTGCTCGTGCACGGCCTGGCGCTCGGTGGAGGCGGTGGAGGAGATCGAGCGCCGTACCGGCAAGCCCGTCGTCACCTCGAACCAGGCGAGCATCTGGATGACGCTGCGCCGCCTGGGGCACCGCGCGCCCATTCCCGGCTTCGGCCGTCTGCTGCGTTCCTGAGCCCCACCTTCGGAGGAGACGAGCGATGGTTCGGAAGATTCGGCGTATCGTCACTGGCCACGACGCGAGCGGCCGCTCCATCTTCGTGAGCGACGGGCCGTCGCCCCACGTCCTCACGATCGGCGGCCGCACCGACTTCGCCCTCACCAACCTCTGGGTCACCGAGTCCATGCCCGCCCGCAACGCGGGAAGCGCCGACGCCGCCGATCGCCCGATCGTGCTCGAGCCGCCGAAGCACGGGACCATTTTCCGCGTGGTGGAGTTTCCGCCCGAGAAGACCGGCGGGGCCTTCGACCGCAAGCAGGCGTTCTCGGCCATGGGCGCCGATCACGCCATGGATCCGGACGCCTCCCGGCATCCCGGCATGCACAAGACGGATACCGTGGACTACGCCATCGTCCTGTCCGGCGAGATCTGGGCCCTCATGGACGAGGGCGAGACCCTCATGAAGGCGGGCGACTGCCTCGTGCAGCGGGGGACCAATCACGCGTGGGCGAACCGGAGCGACGGGCCCTGCCTCGTGGCGTTCATTCTGGTGAGCGCGGACCGAGTCTAGAGTAGACTGCTCAGCATCATGCGCGGGTCGACGGTCCGAGGTCGCATCGGACGCCTGACCGCGGTGGGGTTGTGCGTGGCGGGGGTCCTTTTCTTCCCTCCTCCCGTCGTCACCGCCCAGGACGGCGACGAGCCGCGCGCCTATCTCGGGCTTCGCGGCTTCGGCTCGAATCCCGGCACCCACGTGCGCGACTACTGGGGCCTGTCGGTCGGCGGGAACCGCAATCGCTATCTCGGCGGCGAGCTCTCCGGGGATCTGTTCGAGCGTCGGCTCAAAGTCCAGGGCTTCGGCTCGGTGGGCGAGTACGCGGTGACCGCCGTCGTCCCGCAGATCCGCGTGCGCTATCCGCTATTCGACGGCAAGCTCACGCCGTACGCGGTCGCAGGCGCGGGCTTCGCGGTGGGCGAGTTCAACGATCGCAAGCAGGGCACCTTCGGCCATGGCGTCGACGCCGACCGGACGGTGCCGGTGGGCACGCTCGGAGGCGGCATCGAATACTTCCTCGCCGACGGCCTGGCCGTCGGGGTCGAGGTCAAGTACCTCTTCGCGGGCGACCAGACCCTGCGCATCGACAAGGTGGAGTACTCGCACTCGATCGCGTCGCTCCTGACCTCGTTCGGTGTACGCCTGTTCTATCCCGAACGGCCCACCGCGCCGCCGATCGATCCGGAGGGCGGCCGCATGCGCCTCTACCTCGGGCTGCGCGTGGGCGGCGCGGCCGTCACCAACTCGCACGTGTCGGACCGCCTCACGATCGAGCCGGAGCCGCCGGCCATCGGGCCCCTCAACCAGTACTTCGGCGGCGCGCTGGGCCTCGACATCACACATCACGTGGGCGTGGAGCTGGTCCTCGAAGGCTACGAAACCAATATCGAGCTGGCGGGAGTCGGGAGTGTGTCCGAGTACGCGGTGTATACCCTCATGCCCCAGCTCCGCCTGCGCTATCCGCTCTACGGCGGGCGTCTCGTGCCGTATTTGGTCGCGGGCGTCGGCATGGCCACCGCGGAGACGAACGATCGCAAGCCCAAGGGCGCCAACGTCGAGCTGCGGACACGCGAGCCGGGGCTCGCCGCCGCGATCGGGGCCGGGCTCGAGTACCTCGTGACGCGAAGCGTGGCGGTGGGCGCTGAGGTCAAGTACCTCTACACGCACGGTCTGGGTCTCGGGGCGGCCGGAGAGTCGCGGCACGAGGTGAACCCCGGCCCGGTGCTGGTTTCGCTAGGACTGCGCGTGTACCTCTGGGATTTTTAGGACTCCAGCAGCCCACCGCCCAGGTAGTTATTCCCGGGTCAAAACTACGGGCGGAGGAATCTGCGGAGGCTAATGCGGCAGGTCCAGGGGCGCGGCGACCAGGAGCTCGATGCTGTGCAGGTGCGGCCGCCCATCCTGGGAGCAGCTGATCATGCGCTCTTCCCGCCGGACGATTTCCCCCGGGGCGAACGCGCTCGCCAGCTCGCCGGGCGCGAAGTAGTCGATCACCTCGCCCCGCTCGCGGTAGATCCAGCGGTCGGTAAAGACGATGTGAGCCTGCCGGCCGCCCGTGGCGGTGAGCGAGCGAAGCGTGCGAAAGAGGCGGCGCCGTTCGCGCCGTGGGACGTAGTGGATCGCCCCGCACGAATACACGAGGTCGAACCGACCGCCCACGGGGAGGTCGGGAGGCGTGGCCTCCACCCAGGCGACTCCGACGCCGCGCTCCTCGGCGAGCCGCTCGGCCTTGTGCAGTCCGGCGGGGGAGGGATCGACACCGGTGACGTCAAGGCCGCGTGAGGCGAAGAACACGCTGTCCCGCCCCTCACCGCACCCCACATCCAGCACGCGCGCGCCCGCCGGGAGACCCCGGACGAGATCCAGCGCGAGCAGCGACGGCGCCGTGCCGAGCACGTAGGCGTCCGAGCGTCGCTCGTACTCCTGATGCCACGGGCTGCGCGTCGTCGCTGTCGTCATCACGGCTAACCTGCTCTGTAGTGAGCAACTCCCGTGCCCGCCGCTGGTGGCTCGCCGAGTAATTCCTCCTCACCGATCCCTACCCGGTCTTCTGGCACGCCTCTGGCAACCCCGTGAGGCAGGAGGTCGTCAATGTTCAGGACAAGCGAGCGACGCCGGATGGGACTGATTCAAGAGGGCGCGCTGGTCGGGTTGCTGGGGGCGGTGGTGGTCGCGGCGTGGTTCCTCGCTTATGACCTGGCCCACGGTGCCCCCCTCTACACGCCGAGCGTGCTCGGAAGCACGCTCTTCGGCGGGGGCGGCCCCGTCGTGGTGAGCGCGGGCCTCGTGGCGAAGTACACCGTGCTCCACGCCGTGGCGTTCGTGCTCTTCGGCATCGCGGTGGCCGGCCTGTTCCGACTCGCCGATCGGGAGCCCTCGGTGATATTCGCCGCGTTCATGCTGCTGTGCTGTTTCCAGGTCGCATTCATCGCAATCCTCAAAGTCACGGCCGAATGGGTCTTCGATCCGATCCCGTGGTGGTCCATGGTCGTCGCCAATCTCCTGGCCACTGTGGCCATGCTGGCCGTGCTGTTCCCTCGACACCCTGCTGCCTGGCGCCCGTGGGGCCGGCGGCACGATCCCCTGGATGCGTAGACACGATGCGCGAAGGGAAGGAGTTCACCTCATGAACGAGCGTGGCCGAGTGCTGCCCTACCTGCTGCTGTGGATGCTGGGCGTGCCCGCGAGCCTCTTGATCATCTTGTTCCTGCTCGGAGTGGGCCGCTGACGCGTCCCGATCCCGAAGAGGAGGCCAATACCATGGACAGGCACACCGACAAGGACCGGGACCCCAAGCAGCCGCTTGCTCCTCAGCCCGTCGATGAAGTCGAAGAACTCGATGACGAGGATCTCGATGTGGAGAACGAGGAGGATCTGGACGACGCCGAGGACGAGGACGAGGATCCCGACGTTCGGCGGTAGTGCCGAGTCGGAAAGAGGCGGGCGGTGGCGGTCCAGTGACCATCACCGCCCGTCGTGCGTTCGTTCACGTCGCATGGAGGGATGCGATCGCTCACGGTCCCCCGATCGGACTACAATCGCCCTGCCATGCATCACGTTCAACCGGCTCTCCGTCTCGCTCTGACCGCGCTCCTGGTGACCGCGGGCGCGGGCGCCGCCGCCGCGGACACGATGGACACCCCAGCGCCTGGCGGCACGAGCAAGCGCATCCCCGTGACGATCACGCGTCCGACCGGAGACGGTCCCTTCCCGACGGGAGGGCGCGGCGCCACCACCGGCGGGAACGCGGAGGCGTGGGCAGACAGCATCCGCCAGGTGCTCGCCTTCTTCGACCAGCACCTTGCGGCCGCCCCGGGCCCCCGCTGATGGCCGAGCCGCGCGCCGTCCGCACGCCCACCCTCGAGATCGCCTACGAGGAGTCGGGGCCGCCGCGCGGGCCGGCGGTGGTGCTTCTGCACGGCTTCCCCGACGACGTGCGGGCATGGGACGCCACGGTCGGGCCGCTCGCCGCCGCGGGCCTCCGCGTCCTCGTGCCGTACCTGCGGGGCTACGGGTCCACGCGCTTCCTCGACATGGACGCCCCACGCATGGCCCAGCAGGCGGCGATCGCCCAGGACCTCATCGACTTCCTCGACGCCCTCGCGCTGTCCTCTGTCGCCCTCGCCGGCTACGACTGGGGCGGCCGCGCCGCGTGCATCACCGCCATCCTCCGTCCCGAGCGTGTGCGCGCGCTCGTCACCGTCGGCGGCTACAACGTCCAGAACACGCTGGCGCCGCCCCGTCCCGCTTCGGCGCTCCAGGAGCGCGCCCACTGGTATCAGTGGTACTTCAACACCGCCCGCGGAGTCGCCGGGCTCACCGCGAACCGCCGCGAGATCTGCCGGCTCCTCTGGCGGGATTGGTCGCCGGGCTACCGGTTCGACGACGCCACCTTCGAGGCCACTGCGGCCTCGTGGGACACGACGGACTTCGTGCCGATCGTCGTCCACTCCTACCGGCATCGTCACGGCCATGCCCCCGGAGAGCCGCGCTACGACGGGATCGAGCAGCATCTCGCCACGCGTCCCGCCATCACGGTGCCGAGCGTGGTGCTCCACGGGGCGGAGGACGGCGTGGATCTGCACCGCCCGGGCGGCCGGGATCTCGAGCGCTTCCCCGCGGGAACCCGGCAGGAGGTGGTGGCGGGCGCCGGGCACTTCCTCCCCCGCGAGCGGCCGGACGCGGTGGTGGAGGCGCTTCGGTCGCTGCTGGGCTAGGCCGCGGTCAGGGCTTGGTCTCGCGCAGCGATTTCTTGGTCGCCTCGCGCTCGAGATACTCACCCTGCACGAGTCGATAGGCGATGTAGTACTTGTAGATGTTGCTGACGTAGGTCACGGTTTCCCGTCCGATCCTGTCGGCGGCCACCCGCTCCACGTTGTCGAACCAGACGTTCCGGTCGAGCCCACGCTTGTCCGCCTCGCGCCGCAGCGAGTTCACCCGCCCGGCCCCGCAGTTGTAGGCGGCGAACGCGAACAGGCCCTTGTCGAGGTCCGTCATCGGCTCGTTGGCGTAGTACTGGTCGACCATGAACCGGATGTACTTCACCCCCGCGTGGATGTTGGGCTCGGTCTCGGTGATGTCGCCGACCTTGAGGTCCTTGGCCGTCTGTGGCATCACCTGCATGACTCCGATCGCGCCGACGTGGCTCCGCGCGCTCTGATCCAGCCGCGACTCCTGGTAGCCCTGGGCGGCCATCAGCATCCAGTCCAAGCCGTACTGGTTGCCGTACTTGCGGAAGAGGCCGATCATCGAGCGGAACTTCCGCATCTCCGCCTCGGAGGCGGCGTTCTTCACGTAGCGGGTGTCCTGGAGGTACTTCCGTAGGACCGTACGGCCGAACGCCGAGTTCTCGCCGTGCGTCGTGAGGAAGGCGTCGAGCTCAGCCTTGAGCTTGGGGCTTCCCTTCCGGATGGCCCAGGCGATCTGGCCGCCCGAGCGCAGCGCGACGTCGGCGTGGACCACCAGCTTGGGAAAGATCTTCTTCCAGAAGGCGGCCTTGTGACTGTCCACCACCACCGTCTGGATGAGGCCGGCATTGAGCATCTCGAGGAGGTCCTCGTCCTCGAGCTGCTCCGGCGCGGGGACGAGCACCGCCTCCGGCTTCCCCCCCTTCTTCCGCTCCTCGTTGAACGTCTCGAGGCTGTCCCAGTAGCTGCTGGACTTTCGGACGAAGATCTCCCGGCCCCCGAGGTCGTCGCTCGTCAGCGTCGTCGGCGAGGCCGGCGCGGTCACCACGATCTCGTTGACCCCGGTGAGGACCGGAATGGTGAAGTCCACGAGCGCGAGGCGGTCCTCGGTGATCGTGAGATTGGCCACGGCGACGTCGCCCTTTCCCTCCGCGAGAGCGGACAGCAGGCGGTCGCGCGAGGTGGGGATGAACACCACGTGCACGCGCAGGTTCTTGGTCTTGAGCTTCTGATTCAGCGTGTCCTCGAACGTCGCGAGCGCGTCGTACGCGATGCCGCGAGGCTGCCCCTTGTCAACGAAGTAGAAGGTCTTGCTGTACGGGACCAGCGCCCGGATCTGGCGCCGGCCGATCATGCCGTCGAGATCGCCGGTCCACACCGCCTCGGGCATGGCCAGTCCCATGCGCGGGCGCGTGACCGCCGGCTTGGCGGACGCGGGGCCCTGTGCCGGCGCAGGGGTCTGCGCGGACGCGGCCTGCACGGAGAGCAGCAAGGCGGCCAGCAGGCCGAGCGCTGATCGGGTCGGTCGGCGCATGAGCGTCCTCCCTGTTCAACCGCGCCAGTGTAGCCGAAGGACCCTCGAACCGAGTAAGATCACGACGTGAGCGGATGATCCGCTCCGCCCGGGAGGCCCGCATGCGAGGAGAGACCCTGACCGTCGAGAAGCTCACGCCCCAGATCGGGGCGGAAATCCACGGCGTGGACCTGGGCCGGCCGCTGGACGAGCCCGCCTTCAAGCAGATCCACGACGCCCTCATCGAGAACTGCGTGATCTTCTTCCGCGACCAGCACCTCACCCCCGAGTCGCAGAAGGCGTTCGGGCGGCTCTTCGGGGAGCTGGCGGTGCATCCTGCCGCCCCCGGCCTGGTCCAAGGACACCCCGAGATCCTCGTCATCCACGCCGACGAGAATTCCAAGCACGTGGCCGGCGAGGACTGGCACTCCGACGTCTCCTGCGATCCCGAGCCGCCGATGGGCAGCGTGCTCTACATGAAGGAGCTGCCCGCGGTGGGTGGCGATACGCTCTTCGCGAGCATGTACGCCGCCTACGACGCCCTGTCCGAGCCCATGAAGCGGATGCTCGAGGGCATGACGGCCCTCCATCGCGGGGAGCACGTGTACCGCGGGCGCTACGGCGTGAACGACGCGGGGCGGGTGTTCCCGGAGGCCGAGCACCCGGTCATCCGGACGCATCCCGTGTCCGGCCGCAAGGCGCTCTTCGTGAACCGTTTCTTCACCACCCGCATCGTCCAGCTGAGCCGCCTCGAGAGCGAGGGGGTGCTCGGGATGCTGTACCGACACATCGAGACGCCGGAGTTTCACTGCCGCTTTCGCTGGCGCGTCAACTCGGTCGCGTTCTGGGACAACCGATGCGCGCAGCACCACGCGCTCTGGGACTACTACCCCCAGCGGCGGCACGGGCACCGCGTGACGATCAAGGGCGCTCGGCCCTTTTATCGCGGCTGAGGGGAACCCGACGAGGGCGAGGGACGGGAAGCGCGATCGGCAGCACGATCACGGCGAGGCCGGTGAGGACGACAAGACGCAGGGGGCCAAAGCGCTCGCCGAACACGAGCGACGAGCCCGCCGCGGCGACGCACGGCACGAGGAGGGCGAACGGCGCGACCGCGGCAGCAGCATAGCGCCGCAGAAGCATGCCCCAGATCGCATAGGCGAGCACGGTGGCCACGAGGCCGAGATACAGGGCGGCCACCATCCCCGACCACGGGGCGCGCGCGAGGGAGGCGACGAGCGCGGCCGGGCCATCGAGAATCAGCGCCACCGCGAGCGCGGGCAGCGGCGGGATCAGGCTGAGCCAGACCATCAGACTCACGGTGTCGACCGGGGGCAGCCGCTTGAGGAGCACGTTGCCGACGCCCCAGCTGATCGCAGACAGCATGGTCAGGGCGAGGCCGGTGAGAGTGAGGTCGGCGCCGACGGTCGCCGTGATGAGAACGAGGCCGCCGAACGCGAGCGCCGTGCCCGCGAGCTGCCGCGGCGACGGCCGCTCGCGCAGGGCGAGCGCGGCGAAGAGTATGGTGTAGAGCGCCTGGGTCTGGACCACGAGGGCGGCGAGGCCCGGCGGCATGCCGAGGGCGATGCCGAAGAACTGGAACAGGAACTGGCCGGCGAAGAGGGAGAGGCCCCCGAGCACGAGCGCCGACCACGGTATCGGGGGCCGAGCGAAGACGAGCACGGGGGCCGCGGCGATGACGAAGCGCAGGGCGGCGAGCAGCGCCGGCGAGAAGGCATCGAGCGCGATCCGCGTGGCTACGAAGGCCACTCCCCAGATGCACGCGACGAGCGCGGCGAGGACGACGTGAGGCCGCTCACGCGCGGCCCCACCGGGAGAGAGGAGCGACATCGTGAGCGACGGCAAGACGGCGATGACCATCGTGTATCTGGCCGACACCGAGGCGGTGAAGTTCGGTCCCGACGCGACCTATCAGCCCATCCTGGGGGACGCGGACGGGCGCTTCCCCATCCGCACGGGCATCCAGACCTCGCAGCCCGGCTATCAGGCTCCCCTGCATTCGCATCCCTACATCGAGGTCCTGCACGTGCTGGAGGGGCGGGCGGAGGCGTGGCTCGAGGGCCAGGAGACCGATCCGGTGCGCCTGGGTCCCGGCGACACCATCGCGATCCCGGCGGAGACCCTCCACGCCTTCCGGGTGGTCGGCGACACGCCCATGCGCCTCCTCGGCACCCACGTGTCGCCGCGGCGCATCGTGCACTACGCGGACGGGAGCGAGACCGACGCCGGAGGATACCGGATCGGCGACTCCTAGCCGTTCACGCGCGCTCAGCCGTCGCCCCGTGGATGGCGTCGAACAGCGTCGCCGGGGTGGCGGGCTTGACCAGATGCGCGTCGAAGCCCACCTCGAGGGCCTGGCGCCGGTCTTCCGGCTGACCATAGCCGGTGAGCGCGATCAGCCGCATGGCGGCGCCCACCGTGGCGCGGATCCGGCGCGCGACTTCGTACCCGTCCATCCCGGGCAACCCGATGTCGATCACCGCCACATCGGGCCGCAGGCGCAGGGCCGCTTCGAGGCCGGCAAGCCCCTCGGTCGCCTCGTAGACCTCATGGCGCTTCATCTCCAGCATCCCGCGTAGCATCACGCGCGCATCCACGTTGTCCTCGATCACGAGGATGCGACGGCCTGCGCCGTCGCCGGACGCGCGCGTGGCGGCGGCCGCGCCCGGCGGACGGGCGATGGCGGGGAGGCGCACGCTGAACACGCTCCCCCGCCCCATCCCCTCGCACGCCGCCTCCACGCGGCCGCCGTGGAGCTCGGCGATGCGGCGCACGAGGGTGAGGCCGAGGCCGAGCCCCCCCGCTCCAGCACGGGGCCCCCGCTCGACCTGCACGAACATCTCGAACACGCGCGGCAGCATCTCCGGAGCGATCCCCACCCCGGTGTCGCGAACGGCGAGCACTGCGTCCCCGCCTTCCACCCGCAGCGTCACGTCGATGGCGCCACCCGGCGGGGTGAACTTCACCGCGTTGCCCACCAGATTGGTGACGATCTGCTCGAGGCGCGTCTCGTCCACGTCGGCCCACACGGGCTCGAGGTCGACGGCGACCTGGTGGCGCTCGGTGCGCCCCGCGGTGGCGAGCGCGGCCACCGCGCGGCGCACCGTCTCCGCGAGCTCGAGGGGGCGGCGGGAAAGCACGATCTTGCCGGACGTCACGCGGGCGACGTCGAGGAGGTCGTCGACGAGATGCGCGAGGTGGCGGTTCTGCCGCCCGATGATGTCGCGCGCGAGCCGGGTGGCATCGGGAGAGGCCTCGGGAGACTCCAGGATATACGTCGCGCTGGCGATCGCGGAGAGCGGGTTGCGCAGCTCGTGCCCCAGCATGGCGAGGAGCTCATCCTTGCCCCGGCTTGCCGCCTCGGCCTCGGCCCGCGCCGCGTGCTCACCGGCGAGGAGCCGAGCCTTCTGCAAGGCCACCGCCACGTGGTCGGCGAGCGTGACCAGCGCCTGCTCGTCGGCGGCGGTGAACGGCTCACGGGTCACGCGGTTCGCGTACATCACCCCCACCACGACGCCCGCGCTCATGATCGGTACCGCGATGCAGGCCATGATGCCGTCCGCCTGCGCGAGGTGCAGATACGGGTCGTCGCGGAAGCGGGGGTCCGCGGCGATGTCCTCGCTGCGGACGGGCTGCGCGCGTGCCAACGCGAGCCCGCCGAGCCCACGGCCCCGCTCGATCACGAAGCCGGGAGCCATCGCGGTGGACACCACCGAGGAGTAGCGCAGGACCAGCCGGCCCGCCTCGTCCACGAGCGCGATGCGGGAGGAGGCCGCCTCCACCAGCCGACGCGCCGCGCCGAGCGCGGTGCGGAGAATGGCGTCGAGGTCCGGTGACGCGTTGAGCGCGTGGGCCACCTCGCCGATGGCGCGCGCCTCCTTCTCGCGCCGCGCCGCCTCGTATTCGCGCTGCCGCACGAGCTCAGCGGCGCCGCGGAGCTGCTCGGCCACCGTGTTCACCTCGGTCACCCCGGTGCGCAGTGGGGCCGCCGCCTCGCCGCGCTCGAGTGCACGCGCGATCCGGACCAGCGAGCCCATGGCGTCCGCGATGCGCCGCCCGACCACGAAGGCCAGGCCGCCGGCGAGGGCCGCGGCCAGCGCGGCGCCCGTGAGGATCTGCCAGAGAATGCGCCGGAGCGGACCCTGGACCACCTCCACCGGGGTGGTGAGGGCCACCAGCCAGCCGGAGCGCGGGGCGGTGGCGAAGGCGGCGTAGACTTCCCGCGCCTCGCCGAAGTCGCCGCGCATCCAGCCCTCACGGAGGGGGAACGGGTTCGCGGCCGGCTGCCCGATCACCGTGGGTTCTCCCTTGCTGCTCGCCACGATCACGTCGCGCCGGTCGTAGATGGTGGCCACCGCGTGACGGCCGAAGCTCTGGGCGCGCAGAACGTCGCCGAAGCTGGCGGCGGTGATGCCGGCGCCGAGCACGAAGCGCACCGCGCCATTGCGCACCACCGGGACATAGACGCCGATGATGTTGTGGTGATAGCTGCCGTCGAAGAGGTCGGACACCACGGGCTTTCGCGTGTCCCGCGCGCGCGCGAGCTCGCGGGGCTGCCGCGCGCGCGGCGGCGCGCCGCCCCCTTCCGACGCGGTGGTGAGAGCCTGCCCGCGCAGGTCGAACAGGAACACATTGGTCCAACCGTGGGCCCGGGTGACCCGCCGTGAATACTCCCCGAACTTCGCGAAGTCCGGGGCATCGAGATGATCCGACTCGGCGAGGGCCTCCAGCGCGGAGATCGCGCTCAGCACGACCTCGTCGACGGTGGTGGCGATGGCCTGGGAGGTCTCGCGCATGCCGCGCTCAGTGGCGGCGAGCTGGAGCCGGTCGTTCTCGCGGATGACGAACGCGGAGAAGGCCAGCAGCGGGACGAGGGAGGCGAGGACCAGCGCGACGAGATGACTGCGGAGGCGCATCCTGGCGTCCATCCTACATCGGACGGACGCGCGACGGGGGTCGGGCTAGCTGCGGCGGGAGGCGCGACGCTCGAGCAGGCGCAACACCGCCGCTTCGTCCTCGCTCAAACCGCTCGACTCGCGACCGCCCAATCCCTCCGCGAGCTCACCGTCGGCGTGGGCGGCCACGACGTCGGGATGGATGTAGCATTTGCGGCAGATCGTGGGGGTGTTCCCCAGCCGCGAAGCCACCTCTCCGATGGCGGCGGTGAGCCGCCGGCGAGCATCGGTCTCCTCGGACGCCGCGGCGAGCGCCTGCGCGGCGAGCACGGTGCCACCCCATGTGCGAAAGTCCTTGGCGGTGAACTCCTCGCCGCACACCTCGCGGAGATACGCATTGACGTCGGCGGAGTCAATGGCTTGCCGCTGGCCGTCCTCGTCGAGGTACTGGAACAGCTCGTGGCCCGGCAAGTCCTGACAACGCCGCACGACGCGGGCGAGCGACCGGTCGCTCACGTCGACGGTGTGATGCTTGCCGCCCTTGCCTCGGAATTCGAAGCGCAGCCGCGCGCCGTCCACCGTGACGTGGCGGGTGCGAAGCGTGGTGAGCCCGTAGGAGCGGTTCGCGCGCGCGTACTCCGCATTGCCGATGCGGATCAGCGTGATCTCGAGAAGCCGCACCACGCTGGCCAGCACCTTCTCGCGGGCCAGCCCGGGACGGCCCAGGTCCTTCTCGACGCGCTCGCGGATCGCGGGGAGCGCGCGACCGAACTGGATCACCCGGTCGAACTTGGCCTCGTCCCGTACCGCGCGCCAGCGCGCGTGATAGCGGTACTGCTTGCGGCCGCGCGCGTCGCGTCCCACCGCCTGGATGTGGCCGTGCGCCACCGGGCAGATCCAGACCTGAGTCCATGCGGGAGGAATGGCGAGGCTGCGAATGCGCCGCAGCGTCGGAAGATCCTGCACCGGCTCGCCGGTGCCGTTGACGTAGCGGAACGCGCGACCCTGCCGTACCCGCTGAATGCCCGGGCGAGCGTCCGAGACGTAGCGAAGCGACGCTGCATCCGCGGCCTCGCCCGGATCGAGCGCGATGCGGCGAAGGCGCGGCCGGCGGCGCGATTTCGGCGGCGAGGCTGCGACGGCGAGGCCCATGGGCCGCCTAGGCAGCAAGCCATGTGCCACGGCGGCCGTCGACCGCGCTAACTCGTTGGAAATACGGGTAGAGAACGCGCTGGGTCCGGAGGGCGGAGTCGACGGCCACCCCGGCTCGCCTGACCATCGTCGTCACCGGGGAGACGGTTCGGGGCAGGCCCCGCAGAAGCTGCGCGGCCCGCCTGCCGCCGTCAGCGCTTGGCCGAGAGACTGGCGTCCAGGTTCTCGATCGCCTTCAAGTGATCTTCGAGCGTCGGCAAGGTCTTCACGACCCACGCCTTGAGCGCGGGATCCTGCGCCTTCTCGCTCATGCGCCGGAACTCTGCCACGTCCTTCTTGTGATCCTTCACCATCTCCTTCACGTACTCGCGGTCGAACGCCGTGGGCTGGAGCTTCGCCAGCCGATCGCGCAGCCGGAGATCCGAGCTCGGGAGGTCGCGGCCCACCGAGACTCCCTTCTCCGAGGCGAGCTGCTGGAGCTCATTGCCCGCCTGACTGTGCTCATTCGCCATCCGCTCACCGAACTGCCGGATCCGCTGATCGCCGGCCTTCTCCTGCGCCAGCTTTCCGAGCTCGACCTCGGCGGCATTGGCCTGCGCGACGTGCTGAATGAACTTGGTGTCGCTCCGGCTCACCGTCTGTGCGCCCCCCATCGAGGTCGTGAGGAGCGCGCTCGCGAGGACCGCGCACGCCATTGTCCACCGTCCTCTACGCATGGTCGTTTCCTCCCTGACCGCACTGCGGCAGCAAACGTCGTGCCGCGTGCGCGGCGTTTGCATGTCATGAGCGACAAGGGCGGAAGCGGCGCATCCGGGCGCCCGCGCGGTCGCGCGTGGAGCGATCTACCCGGTAGAAAGGACCACGCCATGGCAGGACGAACTGGGCAGGGCCGCACCCCGGCGACAACCTCCGCCGAGTCATTCATCCCCACGCATCCCTCGCTCGCGGCGTGCCGCAAGGCGGTGAGCGGGTGCCGCGGCTGCGCGCTCTACCGCCACGCCACCCAGGGCGTGTTCGGTGAGGGGCCGAAAGCGGCGCCTCTCATGCTCGTGGGCGAGCAGCCCGGCAACGACGAGGACCTTGCCGGGCGTCCCTTCGTGGGGCCGGCCGGTCGACTGCTCGACCGCGCGCTTGGCGAGGCCGGGCTCGACCGGCGCACGCTCTATGTCACGAACGCGGTCAAGCACTTCAAGTGGACACCGCGCGGCAAGCGGCGCATCCACGAGAAGCCCACGGCGCGCGAGGTCGAAGCCTGCCGGCCCTGGTTCCAGACCGAGCTGGACCTGGTGAAACCGGAGCTCGTGGTGGCGATGGGCGCGACCGCCGCGCAGAGCCTGCTGGGGCCCGCGGTGCGTGTTACCAAGGAGCGTGGGCGCGTGCTCGACGCGCCGCTCGGCGCGCGGGTGCTGGTCACCGTGCACCCGTCATCGCTGCTGCGCATCACCGATGACGCGGAGCGGGACCAGGCCATGGAGCGCTTCGTGGCGGATCTCCGCGTCGCGGCCCGCACACTCGAGGGGGGCGGGCGCTAGCCCGGCGGTCACGCGGTCGCGAGGCCGAGATAGGCCTGACGGATGCGCGGATCGTCGCGCAGCGCGCCGGCGGGCCCCTCGGCGACGATGCGCCCCTCCTCGAGCACGTACGCCCGGCTCGCGACCTCGAGGGCGCGCGCCACGTTCTGCTCGACCAGGAGGATGGCCACGCCCTCCCGCTGGATGGCGCGAGCGATCTCGAACAGCAGATCGACGACGGCCGGCGCGAGACCGAGGGAGGGCTCGTCCATCAGGAGGAGCCGCGGCCGGGCCATGAGGGCGCGTCCGATGGCTACCATCTGCTGCTGCCCGCCCGACAGCGAGCCCGCGAGCTGACGCCGGCGCTGGCCGAGGATGGGGAAGAGCCCGTAGACGTGCTCGAGGGTCTCGGTGCGCCGACGCCGCGCCTCGCCGCGATACGCGCCCATCTCGAGGTTCTCCTCGACCGACATGCGGGTGAAGAGCCGGCGTCCCTCGGGCACCAGCGCGATGCCGTGGCGGCACACGAGATGGCTCCGCACGCTCCTGAGATCCGCGCCGTCGAAGGCGAGCGTGCCTGCCCGCGCGCGCTGGAGGCCCGCGATGGTGTTGACGAGGGTGGTCTTTCCGGCCCCGTTGGGCCCGATCACCGCCACCACCTCGCCCTCGCCCACCGCGAGCGAGGCGTCCGAGATGGCGGGCGCGTCCCCGTAGGCGACGGCCAGCCCGCGCGCCTCAAGCAGCATGCGAGGTCCCCAGGTAGACCGAGATCACGCGGGGATCCGCCATCGCCTCGCGCGGGCGGCCCGACGCGATCACCTCGCCCTCGTTCAGCACGATCACACGATCGGCGAGCTCCAGCACCACCCGCATGAGGTGATCCACGAAGAGGATGCTGACCCCGCGCTCGCGGATCCCGCGCACGAGCCGGATGGCGCTGGCGATTTCGGCGGGATTGAGCCCGGACAGGACCTCGTCGAGGAGGATCAGACGCGGCTCGGCGGCGAGCGCGCGGGCGAGCTCCAGGAACTTCCGCTCGTGTAGGTTCAGCGCGCCGGGCAGCGCGTGCCCGCGCGCGGCGAGGCCAGTGAACTCGAGCCAGCCGAGCGCGGCGGCCCGCGCCTCACGTGCGGAGTGCCGCGCGCGGCCGAAGGTGGCGGCCACCGTCACGTTCTCGAGCACGCTGAGATGGGCGAAGGGGCGCGGGATCTGGTAGGTGCGCGAGACGCCGCGGTCGGCGATCTCGTGCGCGGGATGCCCGGTGAGAACGTGCTCGTCGAGCGCGACGCGGCCCCGGTCCACCGCGTAGTGCCCGCTGATCACATTGATCAGGGTGGTCTTGCCGGAACCGTTGGGGCCGACGAGCCCCACGATCTCGCCCGGCGCCACCTGCACCCCCACGCCCCGCAGCGCTTGAATACCGCCGAAGGCCTTCCAGACGTCGCGGCACTCGAGGGCGCCCCCGTCCCCCACCCGGGCTGCCGTCACGGGGGCGGGCGCCGCGTTCACCGACACCGCGGTCGGCCGACGGCCGCGTCGCCGGCCCAGGAGCGCCGGCACCACGCCGTCCGGGAGCAGCAGGATCACGAGGATGAGGACAAGGGCCACCACCGCCCGCCCGAGAATGGCCTGGGCGCCGCCGGTGAAGACGTAAAGCGACGACGCGATGATGGCCGCCCCCACCGCGGGGCCCAGCCAGTGCCGCGCGCCGCCCAGCACGCTCATCAGAACGACATAGAGCGGCACCGTGATCGAGAAGGTCTCACCCACCGTGATGTAGCTGACGTAGAGGGCGTGAACGCCTCCCGCCATCCCCGCGATGCCCGCCGACAGCACGAAGGCGGACAGCTTGTAGCGGAACGTGGGCACGCCTTCCACCTCGGCCACGTCCTCGTCGTCGTGGATGGCGTAGAGTCCAAGCCCGAAGCGCGACCGCGTGATGGCGTAGGCCAGGCCCATCGTGCCCACCGCGAGGGCCAGGGCGAGCAGATACAGCGTCCCCGTCGGCGAGCGCGTCAGCCGAGGCAGCGCGACCCCGCTCAGATACACGCCGGGGCCGCCGTCGATCCGCGTGTTGAGCACGATCGTGGCGAGCACGAAGGTGATCGCGAGGGTCAGGAGGCCGAAGAGCTCGCCGCGGAGCTGTCGCATCCGGAACACCACCGCGCCGATGCCGGCGGCCAACAGCGCCGCCACGAGACCCGCGGCGGGCAGCGTCCACAGAAACGGCACGCCGAGCCCGGCGGTCAAGGTTGCCGTCGTGTACATGCCGGCGCCGAAGAACGCGCCGTGCCCGAAGCTGAAGTAGCCCGCGTAGCCGCTGAGCAGGCTCCAGCTCGTGGCGAGCGCCATCCACGAGAAGATCAGGTAGAGGAACGACTCGTAGAAGGCGGGCAGCCCCGCCTCGACGAGGGCGGCTAGCCCAACGAAGACCGCCGCCAGCGCGATGACGACCGGCCGCGCGCTCGCCGTCACGCGCGCCCCGGCCGCGCGATCAGCAGCACGATCAGCGCGGAGAACGACACCAGCGGCGCCCAGGCCGGCGCCACCACCGCCATCGTGAGCGACTCGCTGATCCCGATGAAGAGCCCCGCGAGCAGCGCGCCAATGGGATTGGCGAGGCCGCCGATGATGGCGACCGCGAACACGACGCCGACCCACGCCCAGATCTGGGCGGGCGCCAGGGTGGCGATCAGGGCGATGAAGGCCCCGGCGATGCCAGCGTAGGCCGCGCTCACGCCGGAGAGGAGCAGCGCCTGCGCCCGGTGGTTCACGCCGAAGGCCGCGGCCATGGCCGGGTCCTCGGCGCTGGCCCGCAGCGACTTGCCGACATAGGTGAAACGGAGCCAGGCCCACGTGCCCAGGGCCAGTGCCACCGCGGTCACGCAGGCGGCCAGCTCGAGCACTGGGACGAAGATCGGCCCGGCCCGCAGCGAAGCCGTCGCGTACGGGGTCTCGAAGCGACGGAAGTCCGCCGTCCAGAACCACTGGATCACGGACTCGAGGATGACGGTGAGGCCGAAGGTGACCAGTAGCGAGGTGAACTCGGTAACCCGGAAGTAGGCGAAGACGAGGTGGAGCGAGACGCCGACGAGGAAGAACGCGGGCACGATGGCGAGCACGGCAAGCCAGGGAGGGACGTGGAAGGCCACGCCGAGCTGATAGGTGAGGTACGCGCCGAGTAGGGCGAGGGCGAAGTGCGTGAGGTTGACCAGGCGCAGCAGGCCCCACGACAGGCTGAGTCCGAGCGCCAGCAGCGCGTAGAGACCCCCCGCGAGGAGGCCCGACACCAGCGCCTGCCCGAGAAGGGTCAGGCTCGGCAAGCGATCACGGGGGCAGCAGGCGGGCGCCGGGCGCGGCGAACTCCCTGGGCCACACCACCACCCACTTGCCGTCCTGCGCCTGCTTCACCTTGGACAGGTCGTCACCGTAGTTGCTGGGGCCGTCGAAGCGCAGGCGACCGACGATGGTGTCGATCCGGTTCTTGCGGATCCACTCCCCGAGCACCTTGTCGTCCAGGCTCTTGGTGGCGGTGACCGCCGCCTCGATCACCTGCCAGGCCGCGAAGGAGTTGGCGACCTGGGAGTCTACGACGGTATACGGGACGTTCGCCTTCGTCGCGCGCTCTCGGAAGAGCGGGATCAGCTTCGCCGCGCCCGTGTTGTTGAGCATCGGCGGGTGCTCCTCGTAGAAGGTGTGCGAGAGGGCGAGCTTGGCGTCCGGCGCCACCACGAGCGGGCCCGGCGCGGGGAAGAGGTGGAAATGGCGCGGCGGCGTGTAGTCGAGCTTCTTGAGGGCCTCCAGGATCTGGTTGCCGTCCAGGCCTAGCGCCCCGACCCACAAAAAGTCGGCGTTGGTGTCCTTGATGCGCGCGGCGATGGCGCCGAAGTCGCGCGTCCCAAATTCGTACTCGAGGTAGAGCGGCACCTTGAGCCCGCGCTTCTCCGCGACCTCCTTGGCGCCCGCGGACTGGAACTGGGCGGAGGGGAACTTGCTGGTGACGATGGCCACGGTCTTCGGCGGCTTCGAGGTCGCCGCGAGCGCATCGTAGACCACCGCCGGCACGGTCTTCGCCGGCTCGGGGCCGAAGGCGGCGGTGGGGAAGTGGTACATGTACTTGGCCAGATGCGGCATGCCGAACGAATGGTGCACGTAGATCTTCTGGTAGCGTTCCGCCACCGACATCGCGGACAGGATGCCGCCCGTCGCGTAGGGGCCGATGATGAGGTCGACCTTGTCGACGGTGATGAGCTTCTCGTAGAGGCTCCGCGTCACGTCGGGCTTGGACTGATCGTCGAGCAGCACCCACTCCACCGGGCGCCCGAGCAGCCCGTTGCCTCTGTTGAGCTCGTCCACGTAGATCTCGCCCGCGATCTTGTGCAGGAGCGCGGTGGGCGCGAGGGGGCCGGTGAGGGCCAGGGTCCCGCCGATGCGGATGGGCGGGCCTGAAGGGGCGGCGAACGCCGGCGCGGCGACGATGAGGAGCGCGAGCGCCGCGCAGGCGTCGCGCCGACCGATCCGGTGAAGTCGGAGCATGCTGCCCTCCCCGATGAGGGTTAGAGCGACGGCGAGTCGACCGATCGTGCGAACAGTAGGGGCTGCGCCACCGAATGTCAATCCGTCGGGGGTCGCCCGGGCTTGACAGCCCGCGGGGCCGCCGCGCAGAGTCTGCCCATGCTCAACGCCACGCGCGGCCAGATCCTCCCCACGAGCATCACCGGGTCCTATCCCCGCCCTCACTGGTTCACCGAGGAGCTGCGCGGCCGCGGCTTCAAGGACGCGCTGGGCGACTCGCGCTTCCGCGAGCAGTACCTGGACGCGGTGGCGTGCCTGATCCGCGAGCAGGAGTCGGCCGGCCTGGACATCGTGACCGACGGCGACTCGCGCTTCGACCTCACGGTGGGTGGCAAGTCCTGGTTCTTCTACGTGATCGAGCGGCTGCGCGGCATCACGGGCCACGTGGACCGGTCGGCGGGCCGCGGCTGGACCTCGCTCAAGCCGGGGCACATCCTCTACGAGGTGATGGAGGCCTATCAGCCCGCGGTGGTGGGCGCGGCGGTGGACGGCGCCGACCTCCAGTACGATGCCCTCTTCAAGGTCGCCCAGCGCATGACCGCGCGCCCTCTCAAGTTCGGCGCCATCACCGCGCAGTCCCTGGCCAAGATGCTCGTGAACCGGCACTACGCCGCCGATCGCGATCTCATCCTGGCCCTCGCCGACATCTTCAACGCCGAGCTGCGCAAGGTGGCGGCGGCAGGCTGCCGCGTCATCCAGGTCGAAGAGCCCCAGCACCACATCGGAGGCGCTCAGGGCGCGAGCGACCAGGACCTCGAGTTCTATACCGAGGCGGTCAACCGCGAGATCGCGGGCGTGGACACCGAGATCTGGCTGCACACCTGCTGGGGCAATCCCAACCAGCAGCCGCTACACTGGGAGCGGCCGAGCTACGAGCGCTCCCTACCCTATCTCCTCGCCACGGACGCCGACGTGCTCACGCTGGAGTGCGCGTCGACGAACGGGCGCGACCTCCACCTGCTCGGGAAGCACCGCACCGACAAGAAGATCGCCATCGGCGTGGTGAACCACTCCACCGCGGCGGTGGAGCCGCCGGAGTTCGTGGCCGGCATCATCCGGAAGGCGCTGGAGCACGTAGCCCCCGAGCGGCTCATCCTCTCCACCGA
>Ga0207428_10000505_pt1 | contig 46673 bp, 40 predicted proteins | sample RhiMethybrSRZTD1_FD_187600 | JGI IMG/M metagenome (GOLD analysis project Ga0207428, IMG submission 187600) | Populus rhizosphere microbial communities from Tennessee, USA - Rhizosphere MetaG P. TD hybrid SRZTD1 (SPAdes) (version 3) | ecosystem: Host-associated > Plants > Roots > Rhizosphere >...
TGACGCAAGGGCTGCTGCAATCGACCGTATCGCCGACGTCGATCGTGGCCGCGGTCTCATCGACGATCGCGACGATGCTCGTCCTCCGCTTCGTCTGGCTGCGACGGCGGCAGTGGCTGGCGCGGCGATTCGACCGCGCCGATCAGCTCATGGTGATGTTTTGGCTGGTATTCCTGGCGAACGCCGCGATGGGCTACGCCTACACCAAGGACGTGATCATGGCGCCGGCCGGTGTCTTCTTCGCCGTGGCCGTGTTCGTCGCCTGCGGTGAGCTGGTGCAGCGGCTGTCGACGCAGGGACGCGCATCGCTGGCGATCCTCGCCGTGCTGACCGTTCTCTCGACGACGTGGTCGATCCGTGCCGTTGGTATCCACGCCGCGCTGATTCGGACGTCCCACGACGTTCACGAACAATGGGCGTACGTGGATGATTGGCTCACCCAACTGAATTTTCCGATGTCTCCGCACGTGATCGCGTTGAAGCAACAGTTGCAGGACGATGCCGTCGTCCGCCATCCGGCGAGCCCGCTCCTCCGCGAGCGGTGGACACGGCTGTTCGAGGTAGAGTGAGTTCCGGCTTTTAGACGATCGTTGCACCGCCCCGCGGACACCCCCTCAGCGCGGAGGACGGCGATGAGCGCCATTGACACGACCACGGATTTCGTACTCGCCCGCTCTCAAGCGGCTCAACTCTCGAGACGGGACGGCCACGCGCAGTTGTCCATCGTCATCCCGATCTACAACGAGGCGATGCTCGTCGACCAGCTCGCCGACCGGTTGCGAGGGGCGCTGGTGGCCCCCGATATCGATTGGGAGGCCGTGGTCGTGGACGACGGCAGCGCGGATGGGTCGTTCGAGGCGCTGTGCGAATACCATCGGAGAGATCCGCGATTCAAGATCATCAGGCTCGCGCGCAACTTCGGCCATCAGACGGCGATCACCGCCGGGCTCGAGCACGCAAGCGGTGACGCCGTGGTGGTGATGGATGGCGACCTCCAGGATCCGCCCGAGCTGCTGCCGCAGCTCGTTGCGAAATGGCGTGAGGGCTGGGACGTCGTCTACACCGTTCGACGGTCCCGGAAGGAGAGCTGGGCGAAGCGTGTGGCCTACCGCATGTTCTATCGGCTGCTGCGAGCGTTGGCTCGTCTCGACATTCCACTCGACAGCGGCGACTTCTGTCTCATGGATCGTCGCGTCCTCGATGTCGTCATCTCGATGCGGGAACGGAGCCGTTTCGTCAGGGGACTTCGCACCTGGGCGGGGTTTCGGCAGACCTCGCTTGCCTTCGACCGCGATTCGCGAGCAGGTGGCGATTCGAAGTACACGACTCGCAAGCTCGTGCATCTGGCGCTCGACGGACTGGTCGGCTTCAGCTACGCGCCGCTCCGCCTCGGCACGCTGCTGGGGATCATGGCCGCAACGGTCAGCTTCGTCGGCATTGTCGTCGTGCTGTATCTCCGGTTGTTCACGGCCTGGTCGATTCCCGGCTTCGCCTCGACGTCGATCATCATTCTCTTCCTCGGTGGCATCCAGCTGTTCACGCTCGGCTTGATCGGCGAGTACGTGGGGCGGATCTACGACGAGGTCCGGCAGCGGCCGTTGTTCGTCGTCCGTGAGCGCATCGGGTTCCGCTGATGGAGTGGACGGACGGCACGCAGGGGCTGCAGACGGCGCCACGACGAAACGGCGTGACGGCGGTGGTGGCTGCTCTCCTCATCGCCGCCCTCGCGTGGGTCTACCGCTTCAACACGCTCGGCGACGCGCTCGGTGGATTCCACAACGACGAGTTCCTGGTGGTCTCGCGCGCGGCGCAGATGCTGCTCGGTGATCTCCCCGTTCGCGACTTCTTCGATCCGGGTGCTCCGCTCACATACGCCGCCAGCGCAGGCGCGCTGAAACTCCTCGGCTACAGCCTCATCGCGGAGGCGGTCTTGACGGTGAGCGCGCTCGCGCTCGGAGCCGCGCTGATTGTATGGCTGGTGATGCACGCGACCGGCTCGGTGACGGCGGCTCTCGGCTCGGCGCTCCTGGCGGTGCTGACCGGACCCCGGTACTACAACTATCCCAAGATCACGCTCTACGCCGTCGCGCTCGTCCTGATGTGGCGCTACATCGACGTGCCCAGCCGCGTCCGCGTGATTCCGCTCGCGATCCTGACTGCGGTCGCATTCCTCTTTCGTCACGATCACGGCGCGTACATCGGCGTGCTCACGGCCGTGACAATTGCCGCGGCCGCAGCGCCCGACTGGCGATCGGCGCGCACCCCGGCGCTGACCTACGCGCTCGGCCTCGTCGTGCTGTTGGCTCCGTATTTTTTGTTCCTCCAGGTGAATGGCGGGATCGTGTCGTACTTTCGCGCCGCGATCTCGTGGGCGCAGCGAGACGCGGCCAGGACGCAATTGCGCCCCCCGATGTTCGCGATCGACTGGAGTGCGCCGCTGTTCGAGGTCGAACCGCCGGAGCCGGAGCCGCTTGCCAACATCCGCGTTCGATGGCAGCCGAGTGTTGGCGCGGCTCAGCGAGCCGGGCTCGAACGGCGATATCGGCTCGAGCCTCTGACGAGGAGCGAGGGGTCCTATCAGCTGCTCGACGCCTCGTCCGCCAATCTCCGAGCGATCGTCGCCGAGCCGGCGATCGCCGACACCGCCGGCATCGATCGAAGTCGTTTCGTGCTGACGGAGCCACCGACACTCTCGGTGTGGCGCCAGTTGCGCCGTGAGTTCGCGCCGCTCCGGACGCGGCCACTTCCAGGGGTCTTTCGGCGCGAGAACGGCCTGCCGTTTCTCTACCATCTCGCGGTCTGGGTGCCGGTGTTGGCCGGCTTGACCCTGGTCCTCGCGCGCAGACGCGTGGCCTTCGCCATCGTGACCTGGCCGAATGCACATCGGAAGCTGGTCGTGCTCATCTCGCTCGGCGCGCTGTTCTCGTACGTGTTTCTCCGCGGGAGCCTCGAGTCGCGCATCGCCGATGTCTCGGTCCCCGTCGCGGTGCTTGGGGCATGGCTGACGGTCGTCCACGCGTCGCCGTCTCTTGGCGGTCTGCTGATCAGGGTCCCACTTGTCGTCCTGGTCGTGATTCTGACGACGCTCAGCATCGATGCCGAGGCGAGGGTGGTGACCGAGTTGCGCCGTACGGGGTTTCTCGTCAGCCCGGAAGCGATCGTGGGTCGCACCGCGCTGGTGTGGCAGCGCCTGTCTGCGTCGCCGCCGCTGCCTGACGCCTCGCCCGAAGGCGAACCGATTTTTCCGCTCGCACGCTACGTGAAACGCTGCACGGCCGACACGGATCGAGTGCTGGCCGTCATGTTCATGCCGGAGCTGTACTTCTACGCGCAGCGAGGATTTGCCGGTGGTCTGGTCACCGTCCAACCCGGATTCGTGGCGACGTCCGGGGAGCAACAGCTCGCCATCGCACGCATCGAACGGCAATCGGTCCCGCTGGTGATCACCGAAGGCGAGGCAGGGTACGCCGTCTACAAGCGCGAGTTCCCGTCGCTGACCGCCTTCATCGACGAGCACTACCAGGAGGCGGGTACGATTTCGATGCGGACGGGTGACGTGCGTGTCCTCACGCGACGCGATCGAAGTGCGTCCGTGACCGATTCAGCGTCTGGTCTGCCGTGCTTCCGATCCTGATGTGAGCTCCCGGCGACAACCGCTGCTGCACAACATCCTGCTCGGCGTGCTGGGCTCGGCCAGCTACGCCGTACTGGCCGAGACCGGCGGCCGCATCGCGGTCAATCATGGCCTAGGCTGGGACGGCGCGAACTACGTGAGGATGATGGTCGACGGCATCGATCACGGCAGCGCCAACACTCAGCTTCGTCCCGCGATCGTGCTGCTGAATCGAGTCGGATTCTGGATCCAGCCTCAGCCGATTGCCGCGTTCGAGCTGATGAACGTGCTGTATGCCGGACTGTTCGCGGTGAGTCTGGCGTTCATCCTCGACTCCTACGACGCCAGGCCCGCGGCGAAGTGGTTCTTCGTCGCCACCGTTGCCATCAGCATCGCGACTGCCCAGATGCTTGCGTACTATCCCGTGCTGATCGACCTGGGCGCGTATACCGTCGCAGCGGCGGCGATCCTGTTTGCCGTCCGCGGACCCTCGGTCGCGACAGCGGTCTTGTGTGTGCTCGCCGCACTCAGCCGGGAGTTCGGCATCGCCGTCGCCGCATTCGGCGTCTGCCGTGCGATCCGGTTTCGCGTTCGGCCGTGGCGAATCGCAGCCGTCTATGCGCCTTCGTTCCTCGCGTTCTTCGCGTTGCGCGCGCTGGTGAATCGAGCCGCTGCCGGAGGAACGGTCGCCGCGCCTGTAACGATGCACGCGCTGCTCGCGAACTTGTCGCTGTGGACCGATCCGCTGTTCGCCGGACTGTTCTTCTACTTCATGGCGACGCTGCTCGGCGGCGTCAGCATGGTGCTGATGAGCCGTCTCGGTGCGTGCCTCAGGCTGCTGTGGAGGGAGCCGGAATGGCTCGTATTCAGCGTGCTGATACTCGCGGCGTCAGCCGCGGGGAGCGCAGACATCTGGCGGTACCTCGCCTTCCTCACGCCGGCCATGGGTATGTTGTTCGCGCGTCTGGACGCGACCTGGTCGGCTCCCACGCGCATCGCGCTGTTCACCCTTGCGGGCGCGCTCACGTTCTACACGCAGCGTCCGTTCCGGACCGTCACGCTCGAGCGCTATTTCTCGGAATGGTTTCCGTACTACACCGTCACCGCGGGCGTGCCCGCGGAGCTGCAGCTGCACGTGAGTCTGTGGCCGGCGTGGGGATGGCGGTTTCTCGTCGTCGCCGTCGGCCTCGTCGTCATGAGTGCGCTTCATGATCGCCTGGCGCGTGTTCCCGACGAGACTCCCGCGCTGGTGAAGTCGTGATCCTCGCGTTCGATCAGCTGAATCAATACCGCGGTCTCGTGGCGATGGTCGACGGCGCCTTCGATCCGCTGCATCGCGGGCACATCGAGTATTTCAAGGCCGCATGCGCGCTCGGCGCGCCGCTGCTGTGCAACGTCGCCTCCGACGACTACGTCCGCACCAAACATCCGCCGCTGCTGCCGGAAGACCAACGGACGGCCATCGTCGATGCGATTCGCTACATCGCCTACACCCATCTCAATCAGTACGACACCGAAACCATCCTGCGCGAGCTGCGGCCTCGCTACTACGTCAAAGGACACGACTGGCGCGGCCGGCTGCCGCCGGAACAGGTCGCGATCTGCCAGGAGCATGGCATCGAAATCGTCTATCTCGATACCGTGCTCGACTCGTCGACTCGACTACTGCAACGCTTCGCTGTGGAGCACATGACACCTGCGATGAACATCACTGAATTCGAAACGCACGTCCTGGCCCAGAAACCGGTCGCCTCCGAGCACTACGATTCCGAGTACTTCACGGGCGAATGGCGCGACGAGGGCAACAACTATTCGCTCGAGACGCGGCGGCGGATCGAGGCGAAGAACCCGTCGTTGATTCGCGACGTGTTTCAGCCGCGCAAAGCGCTCGATCTCGGCTGCGGCCCCGGTGCGCTGATGCACCTGCTGTGGGAGCTCGGCGTCGACGTCGACGGCATCGACTTCGCCGAGAGCAGCCTGCGGATTGCGACGCCGGAGGTCCGCGATCGCATCGTCATCGGTCAGGTCACCGATCCCACGATGAAGCCGGCCAATGCGTACGACCTCGTCATCTGCCGCGAGGTGCTGGAGCACCTGACCGTCCTGCAAGTGCGACAGGCCGTGTCGAACATGGTGCGGATGACGTCGCGGTTCATCTACGTGACCACGCGATTCCATCCTGCCCCGGCGAGCCTGCTCGACTTCACCACGCAGTTCGACGTCGACCCGTCGCACATCACGCTGTTGAACAAGGACATGCTGCGATTGATGTTCGTGCTCGAGGGATGCCGATCGCGGCCCGATCTCGAAGCGCGCATGGACTGGGGCAAGAAGGGGCGAGTGCTGGTGCTCGAGAAAGTGCAGGCGTGAATCGGTGCCCCTGACCTCGGCGGCGCGGTGGCGGCTGATCGCCTACGCCTATGGGCTGCTCGTCGTCGTCGGAATGGGCTACTTCCTGCTGGGCATCCCCGTTCAGTTGACCGACAGCTACGGCAACATCGTCAAGGTCTCGAACGGCTCGTTCGGCTCGCTGGTCTATGGGGAGTTCTATCAACGCTCGTATCTCCGGCCGCTGCTGTTTGCCCAGCTTCGTTTCGTCTACGACCTGTCGGGCGGCCATTACTCGGAGTGGTTCCGGGCGTGGCACGTCGGGCAGGTGCTCGTCCTCGTCGTGCTGTTCCTGCGGATCCTGAACCCTCGTACGGCTGCCGGCGCCGCGGTCGTTCCGATCGGACTGGCGATGCTGATCGGCGGCCATACGTTTGCGGGCACCGTGCGCGAGGCGTTTCCCATCAACACGTTCATGACGATCGTGTTGTGCTGCTACGCCGGGCTCGACCTCGCTCTGGGGCCGCCGCGATGGTGGCGCGACGTCGCCGCCGCCCTGCTGTTCGTGTTTGCCTCGTTGACAGTGGAAAGCGGCCTGTTGCTGGCGGTGATCTTCGTGGCCGCATACGCCGCTGGCGCGCGTGGCGTCTCCCGCGCTGGCGTCGCCACGATCGTGCTGCTCGTCGCGGGATATCTGTACCTGCGCTTCGGATGGCTGCACGTCGGCTCGCCGTCACTCATCGAGCGCAGCTCCGGGTTCGGGTTTGGCACGCTCGAGCCCGACGCACTCATCGCGAGGTTCGGCGAGCGGCCGTACCTCTTCTACGCCTACAACGTGATGTCGTCAGTGCTGACGGTGCTCTTTGGCGAGCCGCGCGGCGGCGTCTGGGAACTGACGCGTGCGCTGGTGCGCGATCAGCCGGCCGGGCCCGGGCTCATCACCATGCTCGCATGCGCGATGGCGACTGCCGTCATCGCCGCCTATGTGTGGAGTCGCCGAGCCGAGTGGCGTGGCCGGCGCTTCGATCGCTCGGATCAAACCGTGATCGTCTTCGCGGCGATGCTGATCGCGAACGCGGTGGTCAGCTATCCGTACACGAAGGACGTGATCATGAGTCCCGCGGGCTCGTTGTTCGCGCTTGCGTTGGCGGTGTCGGCGCGGCATTTCATCCCCGGTCGTGTCCGGCTTCAGCCGGACCAGGCTCCCCGTGGGGTCCGGCTTCAGCCGGACCGTGACCGTGCCGTTGGATGGCGATCATCTGTCGCAGCTGCTGCGTTCACCGTCCTTGCGGTCACGTGGTCGTATCGTGCGCTCGATGCATACCTCGGGTTGCGCAACGCCGGGGCCAAGGCCAGGACCGAGTGGGTCTACGCCGACCAGTGGTTCGAACGCGAGGGGCAGACGCTCGAGGAGCCCGGCGCGCTGGCGTTGAAGAATCAGTTGCAGACTGATGCCATCCTGCGGTCTCCAGCGCCTCCGGCGCTGACCGGCGACTGGCTGGAGTGGTTCGAGCAATGAAGTTCGTTCCGTCGGTCAGCACCGCGCTCGGCCTGCTGCTGGCGGTGCCGCCGATCGCGGTGACGCTGACGGTGCTCGTGTTCGCAGCGTCGGAACGCGCCGGCTACATGCCGCTGTCCGATGGCCCGCCGCGCAATCTCGCCGAAGCGGCCGGAATGGCGGATGGCGCCGCGGTGCTGCGCATGATGGCGTCCGGCGACGACCCGAACCGCGTCATGCCCATCCGTCCCGAGATCATCTCCTCCACGGTGAGACAGGTGACGGCGCTCGAAGCTGCCGTGTGGAGCCGCCGCGGCCAGCTCGTGCGCTTGTTGGACGATCGCGGCGCCATCGTTGGCGGCACGATGCGACGAGAACTGACGTGCCTGGCCAGAGACATCGGCACCGACGAAGTGGCCTCCTACCTGATGCCTTCGGGCGATCCGGGCTGTGAGAAGGGTCAGACGCTCGAGCGCGTCCTTGCGCGATCGCGTTCGACTGAGCCGGAGCGGTGACCGTCACGACGTCTTCCGTGACCGCTGCGGCCGATCCTCGAGTACCGTGGACGGTCTTCCTGGCGGCGGCTGTGCTCGGACTTGCCACCGCGGTCGTGCGGTATCTCGGGGTGAACGGGTTCTCGAACGATCACTACCTGTACCTCGCCGGGGCACAGCAAATCCTGTTCGGGGAATGGCCCACGCGCGACTTCGTCGACATCGGGGCGCCGTTGATGTCTGTCACGTCGGCGGCCGCGCAGCTCGTTTTCGGTCGGACGCTGGTTGCGGAAGCCACGCTGGTCTCGATCGCGTACGCGCTCGCGTCGGCAGCCGTCGTGTTCGCGGCGTGGCGGGTCTCGCGCTCACTGCTGGTGGCCGTGGCAGCGAGTGTGTTGTCGATTGCGGCGTTTCCGCGATCGTACGCCTATCCGAAGCTGCTGTTGTTTGCCGTGGCTCCGCTATTCATCTGGGCCTGGGTGCGTCGGCCAACGGTGGCACGTCTCGCGGCCATCGCCGTGTGCGTGAGCGTGGCCTTCTTGTTTCGTCACGATTTCGGGGCGTTCCTGGGATTGGCGTCGTTCGCCACGATCGCGCTCGCGCCGGGCGTCGGTCTGCCCGAGACGGCAAAGCGCCTCGGAATCTTCGTCGGATTCGTGCTGGTGTGTCTGCTGCCGTATTTCGCGTATGTCCAGACTCACGTCGGATTGATCGGCTATTTCCAGGATGCGATCGCGTTCAGTCAACGTGAGGCCGATCGCACCCAGCTGCCGCTCGCGGCGATTCAACCGGGCCACGAAGCGCGGTTGTTCTATCTGTTTCGCGCACTGCCAATCGCTGCGCTGATCTGGTTGATCGCCGATTGGCGCCAGGGATGGTCCACCCACGATCTGATGGCAGTGCCGCTCGTGGCGGCGGCGATGTTCGTGACTGCCACGTTCCTGAGAGACCCGCTGGCCGCACGCCTCCCTGACGTCGTGGTGCCAGTGGTTCTTGTCGGCGCCTGGCTTGCCGGCCGCTCGATGGTGGTCTCGAGCCGATTGGCTCGTACGGCGCTCATCGTCGTCCTTGCCGCGATGGCCGTGTCAACGGGAGTGTCGCTGGCGGCGGTCGAAAGAGCTCCGGAGCAGTTGCATCGCACGAACCTCTGGCTCGGCGCGGGCGAACTGCCGCGCCTGTTGCGAGAGAAGACGAGTGAACTGCAGGAACGCTTTGCACGCGCGCAGTTGCCAGACGGACGCCTGCTGCCGCTGGTGCCGTTCTTCGAATACCTCGATCGCTGCACCACGGCGCGGCACCATCTGCTCGTCGCGGGCAACGCCCCGGAAATCTACGTGTACGCGCGCCGTCCGTTTGCGGCCGGGCAACTGTGGTTCGTCGAGGGCTACTTCCACTCCGAGCACGAACAGCGGCGTCAGCTCGAACGTGCGACGAAGCAGGTGATCGCGTTCGCGCTCGTCTTGAGCGATCAGTACGGCGACTGGAAGTCCTGGTTTCCGCGGCTCGACGCCTTCGTGCAATCGAGTTTTCGTCCCCTGACGGAGATTCCGATCGACGACGAGAGAACGGTGCGGGTACTGGTGCATGGCGGTCTGCCGCCGAATGGTGTGGACCGGTCCACCGGCTGGCCGTGTTTCAGATGAGTGCGGATCGCCGGTGGACGCTGATTGCGTATGGCTACGGGGCGCTTCTCTCCGCGGTGTTGGGATACTTCCTTCTCGGGCTGGTCGTTCAGGTGAGCGACAGCTTTGGAAACCTCCTCGCCGTACAAAAGCCGACGCTTGCCGAGTTGTTGCGCGATCAGTTCTCACAGCGGGCGTATCTCCGCCCGCTGCTCTGGGCGCAAATCAAGCTCGTGTACGACTTGTCGGGGGGCCAGTACTACGACTGGTTCCGCGGCATTCACGTCGTCCAGGTGGTGCTGCTGGTCGGCCTGACGGTGGCGTTTCTGCGGCCGCAGCGGGCGGCTGACGTCGCCCTGGTGCCGCTGTCGCTGGCGGTTCTGACTGGGGCACACACGTTCGCCCCGATGGTCCGCGAGGCGTTCCCGATCAATTCCTTCCTCACCATCGCCATCTGTGTGCTCGCCACAGCGGTGCTGGCCGCTCGCGATCGCTCGCGCTGGTACACCGACGTCCTGGTGATCGTCATGTTCGTCGGGGCGGTGCTGACCGTGGAGTCGGGAATCCTCATCTGGGTCGTGTGCGCCGGCGCCGCGCTGCTCAAGATGCAGGGTATCTCGCGTCGAGCGCTGGTCGTCATGACCGTCGCGCTCGGTCTCTACGTCGTCGTGCGCATACTCGTGTTCAACGTCGGGACGCCGTCGCTGGCCGAACGGGCCTCCGGCTTTGGTTTCGGCGTTCTCGAGCCATCGGAGTTAATCGCGCGTTTCGAAGGGCGCCCCTGGGGCTTTTACCTCTACAACGTCATCAGCTCCTTCTCGACGGTGTTGTTCTCGGAGCCGAAAGGCGGAGTCTGGCGATTCATCTACGAGCTGACGCTCGGCAGCGTGCACCCCTGGACTGCGGTCTCGGTGGCCTCGTCCGCGGCTGGAACGGTGCTCGTGCTGCGATACGTGTGGACGCGCCGGCAGCAGTTCCGAACGCTCGCCTTCGAGCACGGCGATCGCGTGGTGGCCCTGTTCGTCATCGTGCTGGCCGCCAACGCGGCTCTCAGTTTTCCCTATACGAAGAACGTCATCATGGGGCCCGCCGGCGTGTTTTTCGCCGCCGCCGTGTACGTGGCGGCGCGCTCGTCGCTGGACAACCTCGCGGCGGCCCGTTCTGCCGTTCCGATCGCAGCCGTGATGGTCGTCCTTTCGTTCGGATGGGCCTTTCGTGAGGTCGGCACGCTCTACAACCTTCGCCGGACCGCCGCTGAGCAGCGAGCCGAATGGGTCACTGTCGATCAGTGGCTCGAGCGACAACGACTCGTTCTGCAAGGGGCGGACGCGCGGACGCTTCGCAACCACCTTCAACGCGATGCGATATGGGCGCACCCGACGCCCTCGCAGCCGACCTCGGCCTGGAAACGATGGTTCGACATCGACTGGTAACGCCGCTGTGTGTACTGGCCGCGCTGGCCCCGGTTGCGGTGACCGTCGGCGCGGCGCTCGTCGCGGCCGCGGAGATCGGCGGGGCACATCCGCTGACCGTTGGCCCGCCGCGAAACGTCGCCGAGGCGATCGCCGTTGGTGACGCCGCGACGGCCGCGCGTCTGGCCGACGGCGGCGCCAGCGTCACGGAGATCGTGTTCGTCCGTGCAGGCCTCCTCGCGCCGCAGCCCATCCTCGCCTCACCGCTCGAAGTGGCCGTGATGCTCGACCAGGCGCCGACGGTCGATTTCCTCCTTGCGCGGGGGGCGGTGCGCAATGAGCACCTCGCCTGTCTCGCTGCCGACGTGGGCGCGCGCGCTGCCCGAACGCGTGTTGGCGAGCCGGTGCAATGTCGCAAAGGCGAAGCGCTCCGCGACGTGCTCGAACGCCCGTGAGATGAGTGGATTCGACGCCGTCGTCAACTTCGGCCGCAAGGCGACGCGGCGGCTGCAATCTGCGCACAAGCCGCTCGTGCGTCTGATGCGTCAGCGTGCCCGGGCGCAGGAACATCACGGGTTTCGCGAGGCGGCCGACGAACTGGATCGCGCGATCGCCCGCGTCGCGTCGGGTCGCGCGCCGATCATCGTCGGGCCATGGCTGGCCGAAGTCGGCTACGAAGTTCTGTATTGGATCCCCTTTCTGAGATGGTTTCAGGATGCGCACGGCGTGCACCGCGATCGGCTCGTCGTCGTGTCACGCGGCGGGATGGAGACCGCGTATGGCGAGCTGGCGGGCACGTATGTCGACCTGTTCGATCTCGCGTCGCCCGCCGAGCTCGCGGCGCGCAACGCCGAGCGCAGGTCACTCGCTGAAGGTGGCGGGCAGAAGCAATCGGGTGTGAGCCGCTATGACGAGGAACTGATCGCGGCCGTGCAGACGCGACTCGGCGTCGGCCACTCCGTCAACCTTCATCCGTCGATGATGTTTGGGTTGTTCCGTCACGTCTGGTACGGCAACCTGCCGTTCGACGTGTTGTGGCGGCACACGCGCTACGCCAAGGCCGAGCGGCCCTCGTCCGCGGCCGCGTCGGCCGCGCTCGATCGCGTTTCACTCCCCAGCGAGTTCATCGCCGTGAAGGTTTACGGCGGTCCAGCGCTTGGTACCAGCGAGACGACCAAGCGCGCGGTCGCCGATGTGGTGAAGCGGGCCGCGAGCGTTGCCCCTGTCGTGCTGCTCGAGACCGAGCTCGGTGTCGACGAGCATCGTGATTTCGAGCTCGAGGCGTTGCCCGGCGTGATTAGCGCACGGTCGTGGATGACGCCGCGGACGAATCTCGCTGTCCAGATCGCGCTGATCGCCCGGTCCCGTTTCTTTCTCGGCACGTGTGGCGGTCTCGCGTGGATGGCCCCATTTCTCGGAGTGCCCACGGTGGCCCTCTATGACGCCGATCGCCTGATCGCGCCGCATCTGTTCGTGTCGAGGCTGGCGGGAACGCGAGTGAACGCGGCTGATTTCACGACCATCGACCTGAGGGCCCTGGACCGGATTGCGCCGTGACGGACCCGCGCCCAACGGCCCGACGGACGATGGTCGGCTAGAATGAGCACGTCCGATCCGCATATCTCAGGCATGATGGAGCGCTTAGAGGCTGGCGAACGCATTGTCGCCGCCGTGCACAGCCGCCGACAGGTCGTGCCCGATCCGGCCGACGAGATCGAGCTCTCGGCGCGGCTGAAGCGCGAGCGGTCGCCTGCCGAGCTGCTCGATCTGGCGTCGAGACACGCCTACGGCGATAACGCGGACGACGAGCGGATGCGCCGGGTCGCCTGGCGCGCGCTCGCTCGGCGATTTGGGCATGGCGTGCGAATCGGGCGCGGCGCATTGGCCAAGCACATCGAGACGTTCGAGATCGGCGACGGCGTGTTCATCGGCGAGCAGTCGTTTCTGCAGGGGCGCTTCGACGGCCGGTGCGTGATCGGCGACCACGTGTGGTTGGGGCCGCACAGCTATCTCGACGCGCGTGAGCTGGTGCTCGAGGAATACGTCGGCTGGGGACCTGGAGCCAAAGTGCTCGGCTCGAAGCATACGGGTCTTCCAATCGATGTGCCGATCATTCAGACGGACTTGCGGATCGTCCCGGTGCGTGTGTGCGCCTGGGCCGATATCGGCGTCAACGCGGTGCTGCTTCCCGGGGTCACCGTTGGCAAGGGAGCGATCGTCGGCGCCGGCGCGGTGGTGACGAAAGACGTCGCGGAATTCTCGATCGTCGTCGGGGTCCCGGCGCGGTTTCTTCGGTGGCGCGATCCGACGCGTTCCTGATGCTGGGGATGTGGCGGGTCACATCACGATCAAGGGAGTGGACGGATGAGTGAACGGTCGGCAGTGATTGTGACGGGCGGCGCCGGATTCATCGGCTCGGAGCTCGTTCGGCAGTTGGCCGCTCGCGGCGAGCGAGTGCTCGTCGTCGACAACCTGGTCAACGGCAAACGGGAAAACGTCGCCGACGTGCTGTCTCGCGACGTCGTGTTGATGGAAACCGACATCCGCGATCTCGACACGCTGATGCCGCACATGCGGCGCGCGCGCGCCATCTACCATCTCGCCTGCCTGGGTGTGCGTCACTCGGTCCACTCGCCGCACGAGAATCACGAGGTCAACGCGACCGCGACGCTGCAACTCCTCGCGGCCGCCCGCAAGGCCGAAGTCCCTCGCTTCGTCTACGTCTCGAGCTCCGAGGTGTACGGCGGTGTGCGATGGGCGCCGACGATTCGCTGGGAACAGATGACGGAAGATCACCCGGCGTTTCCCTGCACCGTCTACGGCGGGTCGAAATTGGCCGGCGAATGCTACGCGCGCGCCTATTTCCGCACCTACGGATACCCGACCGTCGTCGTGCGTCCGTTCAACACCTACGGTCCGCGCTCGCATCACGAAGGCGACAGCGGGGAAGTCATTCCGAAGTTCCTGCTGCGCTGCCTGGCAGGCCGTCCCATGGTCATCTTCGGCGATGGCACGCAGTCGCGCGACTTCACCTACGTCAGCGACACGGCGCGCGGCATTCTGCTCGCCGGCGATCATCCGCTGGCCATAGGCGAGACGATCAACGTCGGCAGCGGCAGCGAGGTCTCGATCAACGATCTCGCGCATCTCGTGTCGCTCGAAGTCGGTCGACCCGACGCCGAGATCCTGCACGACAAACCGCGCCCCGGCGACGTCAATCGGCTCATCGCCGACGTCGCTCGCGCCCGCACGCTGCTCGGGTACGAGCCGCAGGTGTCGTTGTCGCAGGGGCTGCAGCGGCTGCTGGAGTGGTACGGCGGTCAGAACAAGACGCCCGAGGAACTGCTCGAGCAGGAGATCTTGCACAACTGGGTGCCAGCATCCGGCATCGTGTGAGCGACACGACCAGCCTGATTCCCGTCGCGCGGCCGTGGCTCGACGAGCGTGACGCCGATGCCGCTCGCCGCGCGATTCTCTCCGGCTGGGTCACGCAGGGGCCCGAGGTCGCTGCCTTCGAACGGGAGCTCGCCGCGGCCGTCGGCGCGCCCCATGCCTGTGCGGTCTCGAGCTGCACCACGGCATTGCATCTCGCGCTCGCCGCGCTCGGCGTCGGTGCCGGCGACGAAGTCATCACCGTCAGCCATTCCTTCATCGCCACGGCGAACGCCGTTCGGTACTGTGGCGCGATGCCGGTCTTTGTCGACGTCAGGCCCGACACGTACAACATCGATCCCACGCTGATCGAGGCGGCGATCACGGCGCGTACGAAAGCGGTGCTCGTCGTCCATCAGCTCGGGATGCCATGTGAGCTCGCCGCCATCCTCGACATCACGACTCGGCACGGCCTCCCCGTGGTCGAAGACGCCGCGTGTGCGATTGGCAGCGAGATCCGGTGGCAGGGCCAGTGGGAGCGGCTGGGCCGTCCCCATGGTGACGTGGCCTGCTTCTCGTTTCACCCTCGCAAGCTGCTCTCCACGGGCGACGGTGGCATGCTGACGACGCGGAACGCTGACCTCGATGCGCGATTCCGGCTGCTGCGGCAGCACGGCATGAGCGTGCCCGATACCGTGCGCCACGCGTCGACGCGCGTCGTGTTCGAGGAATACACGGTCGCCGGCTTCAACTACCGCATGACCGACATCCAGGCGGCGATCGGGCGCGTGCAGCTGTCACGGCTGGCTGAGATCGTCAGCCGCCGGCGCGACCTGGCCGCGCGTTACGGTCAAGCGCTGCAGCACGTCGCCGGCATCACTCCCGCGGCAGAGCCAGAGTGGGCCCGCAGCAACTGGCAGAGCTACACCGTTGGTCTCGAGCCGCCGCTCGATCAGCGCCGGGTGATGCAGCGGATGCTGGACGACGGCATCGCGACGCGCCGCGGCGTGATGAATGCCCATCGCGAGCCGGCGTATCCGCCGGGCTCATGGCGCGGCAGCGGCCCACTGACGACCGGCGAACGCCTCCAGGAGACGACGATCGTGTTGCCGCTGTATCACCAGATGACGCCCGACGAGCAGGATCGCGTCGTCGCGTCGCTGAAACGAGCCGTGGCGCACTGATGCTGTCGATCGTCACGCCGGCGTTCAACGAGGAGGCCAACCTCGACGCGCTCTACGAACGGCTGACGAAGACGATGGCGGTCGTCGGCGGCGAGTGGGAGTGGCTGCTGGTCGACGATCACTCGCGCGACGACACGTTTGCCGTGATCCAACGCCTGGCCTCGGCCGACCCGCGGGTGCGCGGCATCAGGCTCGCCCGCAACTCAGGGTCCCATGTCGCGATCACGTGCGGGCTCCACCATGTGCGCGGCGATGCGGCGGTGATGATGGCGTCCGATCTGCAGGACCCGCCAGAGACGCTCGGCGCACTCCTGCAGAAATGGCGCGCCGGTGCGCAGGTCGTGTGGGCAACCCGACGCGAGCGTCCCGGTGATCCCGCGCACGCCGGTTTTGCCGCCGTCTACTACTGGATCATGCGCAACGTCGTCGGCATGAAGGAGATTCCGGAGCGAGGCGCCGACTTCTTCCTCGTCGATCGCGTCGTGATCGATGCGTTCCGCCGTTGCCAGGAGCGGCACGTCAGCGTGTTTGCGCTGATCGCCTGGCTCGGATTCAAGCAGGAGTACATCGAGTACGACAAGCAGCCGCGCGCGGCCGGGCGATCCGGCTGGACCCTGGCGCGCAAGATCAAGCTCGTCGTCGATTCGGTGACCGGGTTCTCGGATGCGCCGATCAAGGCGTGTTCCGCGGCCGGCGCAGTGTTGTTCGGACTCGGCGTGTTGCTGATGGTCGTCGGCATCTTCGCGAACGGCGCGTTTACGCTGCTGCTGGCCGCCATTGTCACCGCAGCCGGGTTGCAGCTGTTGGCGCTCGGTGTCGTCGGTGAGTACGTCTGGCGCGCGCTCGACGAGTCGCGGCGCCGTCCGACATACGTTGTCGAGGCGGCAACGCAAGAGCCGCACTAGAGAGAGGGTCCACGGAGAAACGGTTTCACAGGAGCATCGGAGCAACGGAGCACGAACAGAGCTGCGTGCTTCGCGGCACGCCCACCTGACCCCACCCGCACCGAACGTGTCTCGAAGGATGTTCCTCTGTCCGATCTCCGTTGCTCCGTTTCTCCTGTGATCTGTTGCTCTGAAAGCTCTGTTACGGCGCTAATGGCGAGTGTCACGGCGAAGGCGGGCAAGCCGACTCGAGGTTGCGATAGAGCGTGCCGTAGGGGAGGGTCGCCAGTTCCTGCAGGCGAATCGGCCGCTTGAGCGCGTCCCGTGACGGGGGATCGAGCAGCAGATATCGCGACTTCGGCGGCAGGGCGAGGAGATCGGGTTCACGCACGACTGACAATCCCACGCCGGCGGGAATGGCGATGAGATACGGTGGGTATTGCGAGGTGAGCAGCGTGTTGCACCAGCGCGGCTCACCGGCGTGATACGCGATCTTCCCTTCAATCGCTTCCGAGAGGGCATAGACGCCGCGACGATCCCACACGAAGTTGTCGTGTCGTGAGGCGTCGAACGACCGGATGAAGACGCTGATGGCGGCGACGTTCGACACGATGAGCGCAGCCGGGACGACCAGCGCCAGACGAGGTGCCGACGCGATCGCGAGGAGCGCGGCGAAAAGGAGAAACGGCGACAGCACGCGATGCTCGGCCCAGTTGGTGAGCGTGTAGAGCGACAGCATCAGCAGAAGGGCGCCTGCCATCGCGAGCGCGCCGACGGTGAGATGCGCGACTCCACTACTCGTGGCCGGTTGCGGCCGAGTGCGGCGCGCAGCGACGGCCGCCATCGCGACCGCGAGCCCGAGCAGTCCCCAGTACTGAACGCGGTGCAGCACTTCGAGCGGTGCGTACTCACTGGTGGCGATTGTGTGCTTCACGTTCGCCACGAGGTTGACGGCGATCGTCGTGACGCTCGAGCTGAGGTCGAAGACCTTCAGGAAAAAGAACCCAGTTGGAAACGGAGCGGCGCTCCGGCTGTAGGCGAAGACGATTGCCATTGCCAGCAGCGCTGAGCCGGCGAGTGTCGCCAGTCGCTGGCGGAGATCTCGCGGGCCGATGGTCACGAACGACCAGAGGGGAATCAGGACCACCCACGACGGCCTGATGAACGACAGCGCCACGAGCACGAGCCAGCCGGCGGCGATCGCCCAGCGCCGGATAACCGGTCCGAGCGCGTGCGCAAAGAACGCGGCCATCATGACGGCGCCGGCGCTGTGCAGTCCCTCTTGCATACCCGTCGGTGCCCAGAACACCAGCGGCCAGAACGTGGCCAGCAGGAGCGCCGACAACACGATCCGCGCCGTGCTCACGCCGGAGAGCGTCACCCACGCCCAGGCGGCTGTGGCAATCGCCACCAGATTCAGCACGACGACGCTGTGGCGATGCCACCCGAGCACCATGCCGAACAGGCCGTACGCGACCGCGATTCCCGGCCCATGCGGACCGAATGGAGTGAAACCTGACGGGTTCGTCAGCTCGCCCAGGGTGTAGTAACCGCCTCGAAAGCCGACGCGGCTGAACGTGAGCGCCTGATGCCAGTACGCGACCTCGTCGTTGAGCACGGGACGAAACGACGAGATCGGGACGCCGAATAGCCAACGAACGAGCGCGATGACGACGAGTGGAACACCAGCGACGCACACGAGCGTCGCGACGACGCGGCCGAGGCCATGAAGCCTGATCGGTCCGGTGCGCACGCGGTCTGGCGGGATCATGCGGTTGCCGCTGCGGTCGTCGCGGTGTTGCTCATGGCCTTGTGGCCGCCAGCCGCGGCACCGTCGGTCTCGCTGGATCGTGACGGCAAACTCGATGCGCTCTCATCGATCCTCGGACACCCCGGAACGCCGGCCGCGACGATCGAACAACAGCTCGCGGCGCTCGGTCCATTTCCGCCCGATGCCGCCGCTGCGCGTGTCTTGTCCGACGCGCTCGTGGCGTGCGACACCTCGACGATGGATGGGGCGGAACGCCAGCGGCTCGCGCAGGAGCTTTACGCTATCACGGTGACGACCGCAGACGAGGCGCGCGTCGTGGCTCGAACGATGCTGGCGCTTCAGCAATCAATCCAGCACGCCCGCTGCTCGCCGACGGCAGCCGATGCGCTGCTGGTCGCGGCCCGCCGCGTCATGACGACCGAGCCCAACGCGCGCAAGGATTGGTGGTGAGCGGAGCCGCGGCGATGGCAACGGCGAGCGCCGGCGCGCGGGTGCGTCGCACCCGACGGATCTGGATCGGGGTGTTGAGCGTCGCCTTGTTCGTCTTCGTCTGGACGCTTCGATTCAATACGCTTGGCGGCGCGCTGGGTGGGTTCGACGACGACCATTTCGTGCCGTTCGGGTATGCGAAGCAGGTACAGGCGGGCGATCAACCGTTGCGTGATTTTGCTGGAATCGGGCTCCAGGGCGTCTGGCCGTCGCTCACGTTCGAGCTGTCGGCGATGGCGCAAACGTGGCTGGGGAATCAGTTGCGGTCGGAGGCACTGCTCACGGTGACCGGCATCGCGACGGCCGCAGTGCTCACGTTCCTGGCGGCGGTGCACATCGCGCCGATCTGGATCGCGATGTCCGCAGCGATGCTCGGCGCGTTCCTGGGGACGAGGCTTTACAACTACCCGAAAGTCCTCGTGCTCGGGGCGGCAGTGCTCGTGATCGCGCGGTACGCCCAGCGTGCCAGTCTGGCGGGAGTGGCCGCGCTTGCCGTCGTCACCGTCGTCGGTTTCCTGTTCCGTCATGACTTCGCGATCTACGTCGGTATCGGATCGATCGCAGTGATGATCGCGGCCGCGGGTTCCATTCGCACCGCGCTCGCGCAGGTTGGTCGCTATACGGTGATCGTCGTCGTGTTGCTGACGCCGTCCCTCATCGTCGTCCAGCGGTACGCCGGCTTGCGCTCCTACCTGCAGGACAGCCTGATCTCTGTCAACGAGGAGTCGGCCCGCACGGAGCGTCGTGAACTGTCATTCGTGGCGAGCAGCGGCGACGGGCGTCGTCTGAACCCGTGGAACTTCTTCGACGAGGAGCCGAACGCCGTCAAGTGGCTGTTCTATGTGAGCTGGGTGCTGCCGCTGGTGGCCGTCGTCATTGCGGTACGGCCATCGCCGCAGTGGCGCCAGTGGCGGCCTGCGCTCGTGGCGTTGGCGTTGATGGCGTTCGTGCTCATTCCCGCATTTCTTCGCGGGAACACCGCGGCGAGATTTGGTGACATGGCGCCCGTGACGGCGGTCCTGTTTGCCGCCTCGCTGGCGTGGGTGTTTCGTGAGGACGCGAGCCGGCGCGCGCTCGTTGGCGGTGGAAGCGCCGCTGTCGTCCTGATGGCTGCCACCGTCCAGAGTGTGTGGGCCATCGGCGGGGTGACGAACGATCTCGACGTGTCAGGCTGGTCGCACTCGCCAGCGGCCATCGTGAGCCAGTCATCACGGCGATGGGCCGAGCTGCAGCAACTGCCGCGCGCGTATTGGGCCGGCACACCAGAGAGCCCGAGCATCGCGGCGGTGCAGTACCTTCACGCGTGCACGCGTCCGTCCGATCGCGTGCTCGTCATCTCGTATCAGCCAGAGCTGCTTCCGCTCGCGGATCGTCGATTCGCGGGCGGCCGGGCGAGTGTCATCCCGGGGCTCGTCACAGACGACGACCATCAGCGACAGCTGATTCGATTCTGGGAACGGCAATCGGTTCCGATCGTGCTCGTCGAGCCGGCAGAGGAGCACGCGTTCGAGATTCCGATCCTGTACAAGCACTTGATCGAGCGATACGTCGACAGCGGCCCGCTGCCGGTGAATGGCGGCACTGTGCTGCACGTGTATGCGGAACGATCTCGGCAGCCGTCCGGCGCGTTCGGTCCATCGGCCTTGCCCTGTTTTCAGTAGCGGGCGTGTAGAATGTGTTCGCCATCTGGAGCGTAATGATCGACTGTATTGCGGGGTACCACCTGAATCCGTGGACCTGCGGAATCGCCAAATTCAACGCCATTCTGGCGAAATATCTCGGCGTGCCCGTGGTCGGGCTCCGTGCGGTTGAGCTGGGGAGCTATCGCCGGCCGCTGCTCTCGTTGAAACTCTCGGAATTCAGCGCCGAAGACGCCGCCGATCTCGATCTGTGGTGCCGCTCGCACCGCGAGCGCTTCGAGCTGTTTCTCCATGCCTTTGACGGCACTGAGATCGAGCAGCGGCTCGTCGCTGCCGCGGCGCGGGTGTATTGCGGCAACAGCGAGCTGTTCCAGAATCTCCGGAGCACACGACCCGACATCCTCGAGCTGTTTTGCCCGGGCACGATTCTCAACCCGCAGCGGTTTCAGCGCACCGAGCTCTCCGTATTCACGTTCGGCATGGCGCACAAGATTCGCGTGTCGCTGTATCGCCGCTTGTACGAGCTGCTCGAGGCGACGGGCCGCAGTTACGCCGTCTACGTCTCGACCGCGCTGCACGAGAACACCAGCTTCGACGGCTCGTTCGTGGTCCGGTTCGAAGAGCTGCAATCGATCTTCAATGGTCAGGTGTTCTTCATGGGCTATCTGTCGGACACCGCGGTCTTCAATCACCTGATGGACTGCACGTTTCTGGCAGCCTTCTTCGAGAAGGGGCTTCGCGCCAACAACACCACCGTGAATGCCGCGATGGAGTCGGGCTGCGCCGTCATCACGAATCTCGACGAGCACTCGCCCCAGGGTCTGGTGCACCTGCAGAACGTGATCGACATCAACTGCTGCGATCGTCTGCCCGACGACGAGCATATTCAGCGCATCGGGCGCGCGGCGCGTGACATCGCGCAAGGACGGTACGGCTGGGATCAGCTCGTCGCACAGCTGCGACCCGTCGTTCGCGCGTAGCCGTGTTGGTCGACGTCAACGGGACCGAGAAACCGATCGTCGTTGAGGCGGGTCTTTAGACCCGCCGTCGCCGGCTCGCGCCGGACCCGGGGGAAACACATTGGCACGCACACTCCGCATCGGCACCCACGAGATCGGCGAATCCGCCCCGTGTTACGTCATCGCTGAGATCGGTCATAACCACCAGGGCAGCCTCGACAAGGCACGCGAGCTGTTCCGCGAGGCCAAGCTCGCCGGCGCACATGCGGTGAAGCTGCAGAAGCGCGACAACCGCGGGCTCTATACGCGCGCCGCGTACGAGAAGCCGTACGACAACGAAAATAGCTTCGGTGCGACCTACGGCGAGCATCGCGAATTCCTGGAGTTCGGCCGCCGCGAGTACGAGGCGCTGGGCGCCTACGCCCGCGAGCTCGGCGTCGACTTCTTCGCGACGGCGTTCGATCTCGCCAGCGCCGATTTCCTGGCGTCGCTCGACATGCCGGCCTACAAGATCGCCTCGGGCGACCTCAAGAGCACGCCGCTGCTCAAGCACGTCGCCGCCTTCGGCAAGCCGATCATTGTCTCGACGGGTGGAGCGCTGCTCGACGACGTCCAGCGCGCGTATGACACCATCGTGCCGATCAACCCGCAGCTGGCGATCCTGCAGTGCACGGCCGGGTACCCGGCCGCGTTCGATGAGCTCGATCTCCGGGTGATCTCGACGTATCGCGAACGCTTCCCCGAGGCGGTCATCGGTTTTTCGAGCCACGACAACGGGATCGCCATGCCGGTGGCCGCCTACATGCTTGGCGCGCGCATCGTCGAGAAGCACTTCACGCTGAACCGGGCGATGAAGGGCACCGACCACGCGTTCTCGCTCGAGCCCGTGGGGTTGCGCAAGATGGTTCGCGACCTCGACCGAACCTTCAAAGCCATGGGCGACGGCTCGAAGAAGCTTTACGAGAGCGAGCAGGCCCCCATCCTCAAGATGGGCAAGAGCCTCGTCGTCGCGCGCAGTCTGCCCAGCGGGCACGTGCTCGGTCCGCAGGACGTTGTCATGAAATCGCCCGGCGGCGGCATTCCACCGTACGAGCTCGACAAAGTACTCGGCCGCGTGACCCTGAAGCCGCTGCACCAGGATGATTTCCTGACGTTCGAAGTGTTGAGCAAACCCGATCCCGAGTTCGCGCGTTCGTGACGCTTCGACACGCTCAAGACCACGGACGCTTCTCGCTCGAACAGCACATCGCCGTCGTCACCGGCGCCAGCGGCAAGCTCGGTGGCGTCTGGGTGGAAGCACTGGTCGAGGCCGGCGCGCGCGTGGCGGCACTGGATCTGCCTACCGCCGTGCCGACCGTGCGCTTCGAGGAACTGACTCGAAGCTGCTCCGACCAGGTGCAGTGCTTCGAATGTGACATCACCAGCCGGCCGTCCATCGAAGCGGCGGCGCAGGCCGTGGCGACGCGGCTCGGCGAACCATCCGTGCTCGTCAACAACGCCGGAATCGATCAGCCTCCTGACAGCCCCGGTGATCGCCATCAGCTTCACGAGCTGCCGATCGACCAGTTCCGTCGCATGGTGGAAGTCAACCTGCTGGGGACGTTCCAGGTCACGCAGGTGTTCGGCGAACGAATGGCGGCGCGTGGCGGCGGATCGATCATCAACATCGGTTCGCTCTATGCATCCGTGTCTCCCGACCCGCATTTCTACGATCATCTGGGAGGCAGCGCGCCGTTCATCAAGTCACCCGCGTACGGCGCGTCGAAGGCGGGTGTCGTGAGCCTGTCGAAGTTCTTTGCGACTCATTGGGCGCACCGGGGTGTTCGCGTGAACACGCTGTCGCCCGGTGGCGTCCTCGCCGGGCAGGACGAGGGATTCAAGCGCAAGTACGGCGCGCGAGTGCCGATGGGCCGGATGGCGAACCCCGAGGATCTGAAAGGCCCGCTGGTCTTCCTCGCCTCAGCGGCATCGACCTACATCACCGGACACGAGCTCCGCGTCGATGGAGGCTTCACGGCGTGGTGATCACCCTCTCGACGCCTTCGTTCATCCCCAATCAGGTCGGCGGTCGGGATTGCCCGGCGTCCGACGGCCGCACGTTCGCGAAGATCGATCCGGCCACCGCGAGTGAGATCTGCCAGGTGGCCCGGTCGTCTGCGGCCGACGTGCGAGCGGCCGTCGCGCTGGCGAAACAAGCGCAGCCGGCGTGGGGAGCGTTGACGCCGGTCAAACGTGGCGACATCCTCCGTCGCATCGCGATCCTGATGCAGGAGCATCGTGCCCCGATCGCCGATCTGGTCGCGCGCGAGACCGGGAAGTCACGTAAGGACGCGCTCGGCGAGACCGATGCGGCGATCGAGATGGGGTTCTTCGTCGCGGGAGAGGGCCGGCGCTTCTATGCACACACGACGACGAGCGCGGTGCCGAACAAGAGCGCGATGATCGTGCGGCAGCCGCTCGGCGTGGCCGGGCTCATCATCGCCGCCAATACGCCGATCGCGAACGTGGCGTGGAAGGCGTTTCCGGCGTTGTTGTGCGGCAACGCGGCGATCATGAAAGCCGCCGAGGATACACCGCTGTCCGCGTGGGCGTTTGGCGTGATCGCGCGCGAGGCGGGCGTGCCCGATGGCGTCTACACCACCCTGCATGGATTCGGCGAGGAGGCCGGCGCGCCGCTCGTGGAACACCCCGATGTCGCCGTGGTCAGCTTCACCGGATCGTGCGAGGTCGGGCGCTGGATTGCCGAGACTGCCGGCCGCCGGCTCGCCAAGACGTGTCTCGAGCTCGGTGGCAAGAATCCGCTGATCGTCTGCGACGATGCGGATTTGCAGAACGCGGTGACGTGGACGCTCGGCTCTGCGTTCAGCAATGCCGGTCAGCGCTGCGCCGCCGGCAGCCGCATCATCGTGTTCGACGCGGTCTACGATCGCTTCAAGACGATGCTCGTCGAGGCGACCGGACGTCTCAAGGTCGGCACCGCGGATACAGACGACTACGGGCCGGTGATCAACGAGCAGCAGCTGACGAACATGCTCGCGTCAGTCGAACGGGCGAAGGCGGCGGGTGCGTGTGTCGTGACGGGCGGGCATCGCCTGAGCGGTGGCGCATATGGCGACGGCTATTTCGTGGCGCCGACCATCATCGAGCACGTCGGACCCAACGACGAGATCACGAGAAGCGAGCTGTTCGGCCCGATCACCTGCTTATATCGTGTGAACAGCTTCGAGGAAGCGATCGAGCTGGCGAACGATTCGCCGTTCGGGTTGACTGCTTCGATTCACACGCAAAGCCTGAACCGCGCGATGACGTTCCTCGCGCGGATCCAGTCGGGCGTGGCGGTCGTCAACGGCGGCACCTACGGCAGCGAGCCGCACCTGCCGTTCGGCGGCCTGCGTCAATCGGGCAACGGCTGGCGCGAGGCGGGCACGCAGGCGCTCGACGTCTACTCGGATCTCAAGACGATCTACATCAACCACAACCCGACGGCGGTATAGATGCCTAGCGTTGTCGCGTTGATTCCGGCTCGGGGCGGTTCGAAGCGGGTGCCTGGCAAGAACGTGCGCGCGCTCGGTGGGCATCCGATGCTTGCCTACACGATTGCCGCGGCGGCTGACAGCGGTGTCTTTGACGCCATCATCGTTTCGACCGACTCCGAAGACGTCGCCCGGATCGCGCGCGACTACGGAGCAGAAGTGCCGTTTCTGCGGCCGCCGGCCCTGGCCGGCGATACCTCGCCTGACATCGAGTGGCTCGAGCACCTGCTCGAGGAGTTGCGCGCCAGGGGCCGGACGTGGGACTGTTTCAGTCTGCTGCGCCCGACGAGTCCGTTTCGCACGGCCGACACCATCCGCCGTGCTTGGGCACGCTTTACCGCTCAGCAAGGGGTGGATTCACTTCGCGCCGTGGAGACGTGCGCGCAGCACCCCGGAAAGATGTGGATCGTTCGCGGCGAGCGCATGTTCCCGTTGCTTCCCTTTGCACTGTCGAGCTCGGGGCCCGGCGGTCAGACCTTCGAGCAGCCGTGGCACAGCACGCCCTACCAGGCGCTGCCGGCCGTGTACGTGCAGAACGCGTCGCTCGAAATTGCCTGGACCCGCGTCGTCCGCGAGCGCCGGACCATCGCTGGCGACGTGCTGGTGCCGTTTCTGACCGAGGGGTATGAGGGATTCGACATCAACGACGAGTACGATTGGATGATGGCGGAGCGGTTGCTCGCCGATGGCACGGTGACACTGCCATCCCTGACGGCGAGGACGGCTCGCTAAGAGAGGCGTTGGGAGTTGATCTGAAAGACAACCATGGGTGATCTCGAGACTGTTCAGGGCGAGTCGCTCGAGCTGCAGTTCGTGCCGGCGGGAGAGTTCGAGCGTCTGCTCGCCGCTTCCATCGAGCCAGTACCGCGCGCACGCGCCTTCGCGGCGCTGGCCCGCATCAACGTCCTCTACATGATCGCCGGTGCCTGGTCGGGGCACGTCGGGACGAGCTTCAGTTCGCTCGAGATCATGAGCTGGCTCTTTCTCAACGAGATTCGCGATCTCGATAAGGGGCCGAACGAGTCCGACATCTTTTTCTCGTCCAAGGGGCACGATGCGCCGGCGTTGTACGCCGCGCTGATCGGCCTGGGCCTGCTGGACGAGGACCGGCTGCATGATCTGCGGCGGCTTCACGGTCTGCCCGGTCATCCGCATGTCGAGACGCCGTACGTGCAGGCGAACACGGGATCGCTCGGCATGGGCATCTCGAAGGCGAAAGGCATGGTGCTGGCCAATCGTCTCGAGGACGTCGAGCGCCGCGTGTTCGTGCTGACCGGCGACGGCGAGCTGCAGGAAGGGCAGTTCTGGGAGTCGCTGGCGTCAGCGGCGAATCAGCAGTTGTCCGAGATCGTCGCCATCGTCGATCACAACAAGATTCAGTCGGACACCTGGGTGCGCGACGTCAACGATCTCGGCGACATCGAGGCCAAGCTGCGGGCGTTCGGCTGGCACGTGGTCCGATGCGACGGCCACGACGTCGCGGCACTCGAACGGACGTTCCGCGCCCTCCATGCCGTGACCGATCGCCCGAAGGCGATCGTCGCCGACACCGTGAAGGGCCGTGGCGTGTCGTTCATGGAAGGTCCGGCGATGCAAGCCGGCGAGCTCTATCGCTATCATTCGGGCGCTCCCAACGAGGAGGACTACACGGCCGGTCTGGCGGAACTGCTCGCCACGGCAAACCGCCTGTTCGCCGAGCTCGGCCTGGGGAGGGTGCGTACCGAATCGCGGGAACGCAACCCGCGCCGCGAGCCGCGCAAGACCGACAACCTGATCTCGGCGTACGAACACGCACTCCTCCGGGAGGGCCAGCGTCGTCGCAACCTGGTCGTCCTCGACGCCGATCTGATCAAGGACTGCGGCTTGATTTCGTTTGCCAAACGGTTCCCGGATCGGTTCATCGAGTGTGGGATTGCCGAGCAGGACATGGTATCCACCGCGGCCGGGCTGGCCCGGCGCGGCTATCTGCCGGTGGTGCACTCGTTCGCCTGTTTCCTCTCCGCTCGGCCGAACGAGCAGATCTACAACCAGTGCTCAGAAGGATCGAAAGTCATCTACGTGGGATCGCTCGCCGGGCTCCTACCTGGTGGGCCGGGCCACTCGCATCAATCGGTGCGTGACATTTCGGCGCTCCGCGGGATGCCGCACATGACCCTGCTGGAGCCTGCGCTCGAGACGGAGCTCAACGCTCTCCTCGACTACGCGGTCAACCACGCGCCCGATAGTGTCTATCTCCGGCTGGTCTCGGTGAAGTGGCCGATGCCGTTCTCGTATCCGTCGCATCACAAAGTGGAGTTCGGTCGCGGATGGGTGGTGCGCGACGGGACCGATGCGGTCGTGTTCGCCTACGGTCCGTGGCTGCTCGCCAATGCGTTCGAGGCGGCCGAGGAGATCGAGCGCAGCAGCGGCGCCAGCATCCGCCTGGTGAACTTGCCCTGGTTGAACAAGATCGATCTGCGATGGCTCCGCGAAGTGATCGGCGGGCGCCGCTCGGTCGCGACGCTCGACAACCACTACCTCAAAGGCGGTCAGGGCGAGATGATCGCCTCGGCGGTTGCCGAGATCGGCCTCGAGCCGTCGGCGCGCGTGCTCCGCGTCGGCGTCACCGCGTTGCCGGCCTGCGGCACCAACGACGAGGTGCTCGTGCATCACAAGCTCGATGTCGCGAGCATCGTGAAGAGCCTGCGTCACGTGGTGCCGCTCATCGCATGATCGCGCTGTTCTGGGACATCGATGGCACGCTCCTCACGACGGGAAAAGCGGGCGTGCCGGCGTGGGAGACGGCGGTTCGCGAGATCGTGCAGCGGGACTTCGAGCTGGAGTCCTTTCGCGTGGCCGGGCTGACCGACTATCAGATCGCCGTTCGCACGTTCGAGATGCTCGGGGTCGACGCCGACGAGTCGACCATTCGCCGCATGGTCCGGCGCTACGAGGAGCTGCTGCCCTCGGAACTGCCCAAGAAGACCGGGTACGTGATGCCGAACGTCCGCGAGATCCTCGACCGGCTTCGGGGCGAGCCCGACGTCCACTCGTATCTGTTGACGGGCAATACGCCTGGCGGCGCGCGCGCAAAGCTCACGCATTACGACCTGTTCAGATACTTCGAAGGCGGCGCATTCGCCGAGGATGCCGGCGATCGAGCCAGCATCGCCGCCCGGGCGCTCGATCTCGCGCGCCAGAACGCGCCGGTTGGCGACGACCGGCTCTTCGTGATCGGCGACACGCCACACGACGTCGACTGCGCCAACGCGATCGGCGCACGCACGATCGCCGTCGCCACAGGCGGGTACTCGCGAGCCGAGCTGCTGTCGCATCGGCCCTGGCGCGTGTTCGACGTCCTGCCGGCGGCCGACGAATTCGAGCGGCTGATTCGCGAGCCGTCCGCCGCGCAGCCGGAAATCAGGCCGGCATGAAGCGGGGCATTCGTCGGTTTCCGCACGTCTGGCGGGCCTCGCGGCTGGCACGACGCTGGCTCCACGCGCGCCGGGGCGCGTATCCGGACTTCTCGACGCTCATCGCCGAATTGCCCGAGCTCTGGCAGTCGGCCCGTGCCGCCGCCGCGGGCGGTCCGCGAGTGCTGATGGCGAGCTCGATCGGCTCGTACGCGCACGCGGTGACGCTCGAGAGCGCGCTCGCCGCAGCGCTCACGTTCAGAGGCGCCGAGGTCCACGCGCTGCTCTGCGACGGCTCGATGACGGCGTGTGCGGAATGCGACGCCTCGCTCTATCCCGACATTTCCCGCTTCGTCGCCCACGGCCCTGCTCGCGATCTGTGCCGTGACTGCTTGTGGCCCGCCGAGCGTGTGTACGGGCAGCTTGGGATTAAGGTCCATCGCTACGGCGACTGGTTGACCCCCGACGATCGCGCGGATGCGCGACGTCTCGCCGTGGCGTTTCCGTATGACGAGATCCGCAACCTCACGCTGGACGGCCTGGCGATCGGCGAGCACGCCTATGCAGGCGCGCTCCGCTTCTTCGCAACGGCCTCGCTCGACGATGAGCCCGGCGCCGAGGCCGTACTGCGACGCTATCTCGAGGCGTCGCTGCTGACGGTATCAGCCACGCGAACGCTGCTGCGCGCCGTCGGCTTCACATCCGCAGTCTTCACGCACGGCATCTACGTGCCGTGGGGCATCATCGGTGAAGTCGCGCGTCAGGAGCGCGTCAGGGTGTCGACCTGGAACGTCGCCTATCGCAAGCGGCGGTTCATCTTCAGCCACGACGATACCTATCACCACACGCTGATGAACGAGCCGCGTTCGCACTGGGAGAACAACGCGCTGACGCCGGCACAGGACAGCGAGTTGATGAAGTATCTCAAGACCCGGCGTGACGGTCTCTTCGACTGGATCGTGTTCCACCGGCCGACGACGCAGGACGCTGATGCGATCGCCACGCAGCTGGGTGTCGACCGCTCGAAGCCGGTGATCGGCCTGCTCACCAACGTCTCGTGGGATGCACAGCTGCACTACCCGGCGAATGCATTTCCCAACATGCTCGAATGGCTGGTGGAGACCTGCCGGTACTTTGCGACGCGGCCGGATCTCCAGCTGCTGATCCGCGTGCATCCGGCCGAGATCAGCGGCTTCCCGCCGTCGCGCCAGCCGATTCTCGGTGAGCTGAAACGCCGACTGCCCACGCTCGCGTCGAACGTCATCGTCGTTCCTCCCGAGAGCGGGATGAGCACGTACGCCGTCATGTCGCTGTGCAACAGCGCCATCATCTACGGCACCAAGATGGGCGTCGAGCTGACGAGCGTCGGCATGCCCGTCATCGTCGCCGGCGAGGCGTGGATTCGGAACAAAGGGCTCACCGAAGACGCCAGCTCGCCCGAGGAGTATTTCCGCATCCTCGATCGACTGCCGTTTCCCGGTCCGCTCGGCCCGGCGCAGCTGGCCCGCGCGCGACAGTACGCGTACCACTTCTTCTTCAATCGCATGATCCCGCTGCCGTTTGTCGAGCCCAAGGCCGGCTACCCCATCTACCGGCTCAAGCTCGAGACGCTCAAGCACTTATTCCCCGGAGAATCGCGCGGACTGGATACAATCTGCGACGGCATCCTGGGCAAGGGCACGTTCGTGATGAGCGACAGCCCGAGGACTCCTGAGCTGGTCACCAGTCGTTAGCCATGGGATCTCTGCAGTTCAGGGTTCACAGAACCGTGAACCTTGAACTGCACGCATACAGTCAGCTGCTGTGATCGAACTGTTTGGCTTCCTGATCGCGACGGGCACCGCGTTGTGGCTCGGCGCCGTGGTGCGCCGCTGCGCACCGGCGATCGGGGCGGTCGTGCCGCCGCGGCCGGATCGATGGCACACGAATCCGACGCCGACAATGGGCGGCATCGCGATCGCGCTCGGCACGGTGGCCGGCTTCGCGGCGATCGCCGTCACGCCCGAGAGCGCCGCAGTGACGACCGCCTGGCCGGCGGTGCTCATGGCCGCGCTGACCATGTCGGTGGTCGGCATGTTCGACGATCGCCTGCAGCTCTCGCCGGTGGCCAAGCTGGTGTCGTCGCTGGCGATCGGCGCCTTCCTCGTGTTCGCGCTCACCGGATCCGAGCCGGCGGCGGCGCTGCCCACCAGCTACACCTTGATCGGCACGATCTGGTTCGCCGGCGTCTGTCACGCGCTCAATCTGCTCGATAACATGGACGGTCTGGCGGCGGGCGTCGCCCTGATCGCGGCGCTGTTCCTGGCCGCGCTGCTCGGCCAGACGCTCGGCCCCGCGCTGGTGCTGATGCTCGTCGCGCTGGCCGGCGCACTGGCCGGATTTCTCTACTGGAATCGTCCGCAGGCGCGGCTGTTCATGGGCGATTGCGGCAGCCTGTTCATCGGCGCGCTCCTCGGCGGCGCCTCACTGGTGCCGGTGTTCAACCAGCGCGTCGCGTTCGTCAGCCCCGCGGTGCTCGTCATGCTGATCCTGGTCGTGCCGCTGTTCGATACCGGGTTCGTGCTGGTGTTGCGGCGCCTGGCCGGTCGCAGCGCGACGAAGGGAGGCACCGATCACGTCTCGCACCGGATCGTGTCGTTGGGATTCTCCGAGCGAAGCGCCGTACGCATTCTCTACGGCCTCGGCGTCGTCGGTGGCCTGACCGCCTGGGCGCTGTCGGCGTTGAGCACCGTCGAGCCAATGCCGATCCTGGCGGTCTTCGCGGTGGTCGTGATCCTCATCGGGATCTATCTCGCCCGCGTCCCGGCGTACAACAAGCAGGACTTCGTCGCGCTGCAGAAGTCGTCGTTCGCACCGCTCCTGAAGGACCTGGCGTTCAAGTGGCACGCCGGCGAGGTCTTGCTCGACCTGGTCCTCATCACCGTGTGCTATTACGCCGCCTACCGGCTCCGGTTCGACGAAGGGCGTGAGCTCGACATCTTTCTGCGGTACTTCACCGTGTCGCTGCCGGTCGTGCTCGGGTGCAAGCTCGCGGCACTCTACAGCTCGGGACTCTATCAACGCTCGTGGGACACATTCGGGCTTCGCGATCTCGGAGCCGTCGTGCGCGGCGTCGGTGCCGGATCGCTGCTGACGGTGGCGGCCTCGTACTATCTCTATCGCGGCGAGGGGTTCTCGCGCGTGGTGTTCGTGCTCGACGGCCTGTTGCTGACGGCAGCGATCGTGGCCACGCGTGCCTCGTTCCGGACGATGAACCTCGTGGCGGCAACGCGCAACAAGCGCAGCCGGCGGGTGCTGGTCTACGGCGCCGGCAAATACGGTCAGCTGCTCGTGCGCGAGATGCGCGCCAATACCGCGTGGCACATGAACCCGATGGGCTTCATCGACGACGACCCGTTGAAGACGAGACGCTGGATCGTCGGCGTCCCGGTGCACGGCAGCATCGAGCACCTCGAGGCGACGATGCGCCGGTTCGACATCGAGGAAGTGGTGCTGAGCAGCCCGTCGATCAATGGCAGCGTAGAGCACCGCATCCGCGAGGTCTGTGCGATGTTGAAGCGACCGGTGCGCCGGCTGCGCATGGAGATCACGTAAGCAGAATGCAAAATGCAGAATTGAGAATTCAGACGCTGATCGCATCGATGCTGCGAGGCGTAAGTCGAGCGACTGTCACCCAGCGCTCATGCTGAGTGGCTGTCTGCATTCTGCATTCTGAATTCTGAATTACGGTGCGCAAGCTAAGGATAGGCATCGACGGGCGCGCCTGGACGTCTCCGGCCGCCGGCGTTCGCCGTTACATCAGCGGACTCGTGCCTGCGCTCCTCACACTGGACGATCCGATCGACATCGTGTCGCTCGGCGGGCCCGCTGACGGCTTGCCGCGAGGCGTGACCTGGGTCGACGAGCCGCCGCATCCTCCGACCAACCTGGGCTGGAGCAGCGTCGGCCTGCCGTGGGCGGCGGGCCGGGCCGACGTCGACGTGATCCATGCGCCGGCGTATACCGCGCCGCTCACCGGGCGTGTGCCGATCGTGCTCACGATCCACGACGTCAGCTATGAGCGCCGGCCGGATTGGTATCCCTATCGCCGCGACTGGCTTCGCCGGGCGTTCTATCGCCGCAGCGCCCTTCGAGCCTCGCAGGTCGTGACCGACTCCAACTTTTCCGCCCGCGAGATTGAGGCCGCCTACGGCATTCCCACAGATCGGATCACCGTCGCTCCGCTCGGCGTCTCGCATCTCTTCGTGCCGAAGGCGTCTGGCGTGCACCACGAGCCGCCACCCGGCGTGCACCCGGGGTTTCTCCTGCACGTCGGCGACCTCCATGCACGCCGCAACCTCGACGTCGTCGTCCGCGCGCTGATCGACGCGCGCCGGCAGAGCACCGTACCGTTTCCGATGTCGCTCGTGTTGGCCGGCGTCGATCGCGGAACGGGGGACGCGCTCGAGCAGATGGCGGCAGCGGCGTCGCTGCCCGACCTCGTCGTGTGCCTCGGTCAGGTGCGTGAAGACTGCCTGATCGCGCTGTATCGCGAGGCGGCTGCGCTGGTGTATCCGTCGCGCTATGAGGGGTTCGGTCTCCCCGTGATCGAGGCGATGGCCTGTGGCACCCCTGTCATCGCGTCGCGTGCGGCGTCGATTCCCGAGGTGTTGGGCGAAGCAGGTATCCTCATCGATCCGGATGATGTGGCCGGGTGGTCTGCCGCCATTGCGACCGTGTTGAGCGACGAGACGACGCGTGCGAGGATGCGCGCCGCAGGACTGGCACGGGCCACCGAGTTCACCTGGGCGAGAACGGCCCGCAGAACGCTCGAGGCGTATAAGTCCGCGGTCAAGCGCTGATGGCGTCCCCCGACGTGTCGATCGTCATCGTCAACTGGAACGGACGCCAGTTCCTCGACGCATGTCTGAACGCGGTTGCGGCCCAGGAGGGTGTCGAGGCAGAGACGATTCTCGTCGAGAACGGATCCACCGATGGAAGCGCCGCCTACGTCGCCGAGCGCTTTCCCTGGGTGCGTCTCGTCGCGCTCCAGAAGAACCTCGGGTTTGCCGGCGGCAATAACGCCGGCGTCCGCGAGGCGCGCGGCCCTTACGTGGCGTTTTTGAACAACGACACTGTGCCCGATCGCGACTGGTTGAGACGACTCGTGGCCGGGACCGGCGGCGACGAGACGGTGCTTGCGACCTCGCGCATCGTCTACATGCACGATCGCGGCGTGATCGACAGCGCCGGCGATGGCATGCTGCGGTGGGGCGGCGCCTTCAAGCGGCATCACGGCGGCCGTGTCGAGACATCACCGGCATCAGGAGAGGTCTTCGGCGTCTGTGGCGCCGCCTGTCTGATTGCGCGCCGTGTGTTCGACGAGCTCGGCGGGTTCGACGAGCGCTTCTTCGTGTCGCACGAAGACGTCGATCTGTCCTATCGCGCCCGATTGCGCGGGTATCGCTGCCGCTACGTTGCCGACGCGGTCGTGGCGCATCATGGCAGCGCCACGCTCGGACGATCGAGCGGCTCCGCGGTGTTCCATGGGCAGCGCAACCTGGAATGGGTGTATCTGAAGAACACTCCCCTGTCGCTGCTGGTGCGCACGCTGCCCGGACATCTCGTCTACACCGGGGCGGCCGCGTGGCACTTCGGGCGAGCCGGCTTGCTCGGGCCGTTCCTGCGCGCCAAGCTTGCCGCGCTGGCGAGTCTGTCGCGTGTGCTGCGCCAGCGCGCCGACGTTCAGCGATCGAGGCGCGTGGATGCGTCCGCCATCTGGCCGTTGCTCGAGCCGAAGTGGCTGTCGACCAAACTCAAGGAGAAGCGCTTCGATCTCGATCTGGCCGGGGAGCCGCCGCCGCGATGACTCAGGAGGTCGCGGCGGTGCTCGTCAACTACAACGCGGGATCCGAGCTGACGCGCGCGCTCCAATCGCTTGCCGACGATCTGACGGACAGGAGGTGGGAAGCGGTCGTCGTCGACAACGCGTCGAGCGACGGGAGCGACAGGCTGGCCGACGCGTTTGCGCCGCGAGTGCGGCTGCTCCGTAACGCGACGAACGTCGGGTTCGGGCGCGCGGTGAATCAGGGCGTTGCAGCGAGCCGCGCTCCGCTGGTGCTGATCATGAATCCCGATTGCCGGCTCGCTCCGGGGGCGACGCGAACGCTGCAGGCGCAACTCGATGCGCATGAGGCCTGTGCGATCGTCGCTCCTCGTGTGCTCGATCCCGATGGCGCGGTGCAGGGAAGCGCGCGCGGCGATCCTGACATGCTGACCGGGCTGTTTGGACGCACCGGCCGTCTCCGGGGGTGGTTTCCACAGCTTGCGGCCGCGCGCCGGAACGTTCTGACCGATGCGTCCCTTAGCAACGGCTCACCGAGCGTGGTGGTCGATTGGGTGTCTGGCGCGTGCATGCTCGTGCGCCGCTCGGCGTTCGAGTCGGTCGGCGGATTCGACGAGGGCTATTTCTTGTACTGGGAGGACGCCGACCTCTGTCGACGCCTTCGCGGTCGCGGTTATCACGTGCGTTACGTACCTGGCGCAACCGCTGTCCACAGCGTCGGCCGATCGAGTCGTTCGGCGCCCGCCGCCTCGATCCGTGCCTTTCACGCCAGCGCGTATCGCTACTACGCGACGCACGTCGCGCCAGGCGCGCTGAACCCAAAGCGCCCGCTCGCGCGCCTGCTACTTAGCGCCCGCTGTTGGTGGAAGCTGCGAAGATCGTAATGGGGTCGGGAGTCATTTTACGGTTCTCGAAAAATGACTCCCGACCCCATTACAGAATCTCCTCCACCAGCGCCGCGACGTGGTCGCCGATCGACAGGCACGACGTGAGACCAGGGGATTCGATGCCGGCCGCTTGTACCAATCTCGGGTTGTTGGCATCTCGCCGAATCAGGAAGTCGGAAAACGATTGATCGGGTGGATGCAGCTTCGGGCGGATGCCACTGCCGCCGAGACGCAGATCGTCGAGCGTCAGGTCGGGCAGCAGCTCGCGCGCAGGCCCGAGGAAGTCCTCGACCGGCATGCGATTGCCTTCGTAGTCGTCTTTCCGCTCCTGGTAGCAGGTCGTCGGCCCCAGCGTGACCGATCCGCCAGTCGTCTTCGAAAGATGGACGCCGAGACCATGCATGTGCGGCAACGGGTAGACCAGCGCGTTGACGAGCGAACGCTTCGCGGGCACGAGCTCCGCGTATTCGCCGCGACACGGGTAGATCCGAAACCGTTCGCCGTCGACCATCGTCGACACGTCGTCGGCATAGAGGCCCGCCGCGTTCACCACGGTGCGCGCCTCGATCCGTTCAGCGGGCGTGCGCAGCTCGATGGCGTCGGCACGGACCTCGCCGCCGAGAAGCGGAGAGCCAGGCAGCAGCGCCACGTCGTGCTGCGCGCACAGGCGGGCCAGCGTGCGGATCAGCGCTTCGGCTTCGAGAATGCCGCTGTTCGGGGAGAACAGAGCGGCGGTCGCCCGGACGTTCGGCTCGCGCGACCGGATGAACGCCGCATCGACGATGCGGAGGCCTTCGACACCATTGGCCTCGCCGCGCCTGCGCAGCGCCTCCAGCGCCTCGGTCTCGTGAGTGTCGTGCGCGACAATGAGCTTTCCGCAGCGCGTGACGGGGACGCCGTGCTCGGCGCAGAACTCGTACAGCTTGCGCGCACCGTCGACGCAGTGCCGCGCCTTGAGCGAGCCGACTGGATAGTAGATGCCGGCGTGAATCACCTGGCTGTTGTGCGTGCTCGTGCCCATGCCGGGGCGCGGCTCCCGCTCGAGGACCACCACGTGGCGTCCGTTGCGCGCGATCGCGAGTGCGGCCGCCAATCCGACCACGCCCGCGCCGATGACCGCAGCGTCGATGTGCTCCATAGTGTTCCGAGTCGACTGCCGATGCAGTAGGATTGAACGCGTCCGTTGAAGGTCCCGCTTCTCGATCTCCAGCCCCAGTACACCGCCATTCGCGCCGAGATTCTCACGGCGATTGAACGCGTGTGCGACTCACAGCGGTTCATTATGGGCCAGGAGGTTGAGCGCCTCGAAGCTGAACTCGCCGAGCGCATCGGTGTTCCTCACGCCATCGGTGTCTCGTCCGGCACCGACGCACTGGTCGTCGCGTTGATGGCACTCGGCATCGGTCCAGGCGACGACGTGATCGTGCCGACGTTCTCGTTCTTTGCCACCGCCGGCTCGGTCGCGCGTCTGGGAGCGACGCCGGTGTTCGTCGATGTGCGCCAAGACACCTTGATGATGGACGCCGACGACGTCCGCGCCGCGCTCACTCCACGGACGAAGGCCGTCATTCCGGTGCATCTCTTCGGTTTGTGTGCCGACATGGATCCGTTGATCGGCCTCGCATCGCCGCGTGGGATCACGATCATCGAAGACGCGGCGCAGGCACTTGGCGCCACCGACAAGGGGAGACAGGCCGGGACCATCGGGAGCATCGCCTGCTTCTCGTTCTTCCCCAGCAAGAATCTCGGTGCCTTTGGCGATGCCGGTCTGGTGACGACGGCCGACGCTCGTGTGGCCGACGCCATGCGGCGATTGCGGAACCACGGCGCGGAGCCGAAGTATGTGCATCAAGAGATTGGCGGCAACTTCCGCCTGGATGCCCTCCAGGCCGCCGTCTTGCGAGTGAAGCTGCGATATCTGGCCGACTGGATCGGGCAGCGTCGTGTCAACGCTGAACGCTATCGGCAGCTCTTCTCGAGCGCGGGACTGAGTCAGGTGTTGCTGCCGGTCGAGCCGCAGGGCCGGGTTCACACCTACCATCAGTTCGTCGTGCGTCTGCCCGATCGCGATCGCGTTCGCGCATATCTCGAGACGCGTGAGATTTCCACCGAGGTGTACTACCCGGTGCCGTTTCATCGGCAGCCCTGCTTCCAGCAGTACGTGACGTCTGCCGCCACATTCCCGGTCGCGGATCGCGCATCGCGCGAGGTGCTCGCGCTCCCCGTCTTCCCCGGTTTGACGGCCGACCAGCAGGAGCACGTCGTGGCGTCGATCGCCGAAGCACTCAGATGACGTCCCGGCGCGTGTTGGTGACGGGAGCCGGCGGACAATTGGCCGCGGCGATTCTCGCCACGTTCCGCGACTGCGAACTCGTGGCGCACACACGCGCCACGTGCGACGTGACCGATGTCGATGCGGTCGCTCGCGTGGTGCGCACCGCGGCGCCTGCGGTCATCGTCAATTGCGCCGCGTTCAACGACGTCGATGGCGCGGAGGATCGCGCGCTCGAGGCGCTTGCGGTCAATGCGTTCGCGGTGCGCAGCCTCGCCCGCGCGGCGGAGGCAGCCGGAGCGGTGCTGGTCCACTACAGCACCGACTTCGTGATCGATGGCGAGGCCGATCAGCCGTATTCCGAAGCCGTGAGGCCGTCGCCGCGCAGCACGTACGGCGCCTCGAAACTGCTCGGCGAATGGTTTGCACTCGCCGCGCCTGGTGCGTTCGTCCTACGCGTCGAGAGCCTGTTCGGCTCACCGACGGGCTGGACCGGCCGCCGCGGCACCGTCGACAAGATTGTGGAAGGGCTGGAGAGCGGGCGCGAGCTTCGCGTCTTCACCGATCGCATCGTCTCGCCGAGCTACACACACGACGTCGCGGCGGCGACACGGCACCTGGTGACGAGTGGCGCACCGCCGGGGCTGTACCACTGTGTCAATTCCGGGCACGGATCCTGGTACGACGTCGCGCGCGAGGCCGCCGCGCTGCTGGGAGTCGAGCCGCGACTCGTGCCGATCACGGTCGATCAGATGCCGCTCCAGGCGCCGCGTCCGCGGTACTGCGCGCTGTCGCCTGCCAAGTTGCGCGCGGCCGGATTCGACATGCCGACGTGGCGCGACGCGCTTCAGCGCTGGCTGACGACGCGCAACACGGCAGTGACATAGAATCGAGGGTCCATGGCGAAACGGGCGGTCATCACGGGCATCACCGGTCAGGACGGCTCGTATCTGGCAGAGCTGCTCCTCGAGAAGGGATACGAAGTCACCGGTGTCGTCCGCCGCGCCAGCGCGCCGAACATCTGGCGTATCGAGCACCTGCTCGATCGCATCACGCTGCGGCCCGCCGACCTGCTCGATCAGCTCTCGCTGGTGCGGCTGATTCAGGACGTGCACCCGCTCGAGTTCTACAACCTCGCGGCGATGTCGTTCGTGCCGGCGTCATGGGATCAGCCGCTGCTGACCGGCGAGTACAACGCGATGGGCGTCACGCGTGTGCTCGAGGCCATTCGTCAAGTCGACCCGACCATTCGCATTTACCAGGCGTCCTCCAGCGAAATGTACGGGCGCGTCAGGGAAGTGCCGCAGACCGAGCTGACGCCGTTCTACCCGCGCAGCCCGTACGGCGTGTCGAAGGTGTTCGGTCACTACATCACGGTCAACTACCGTGAGAGCTACGAGATGTTTGCCGTGTCGGGCATCCTCTTCAACCACGAGTCGCCGCGACGCGGCACCGAGTTCGTGACGCGCAAGGTCACCGACGGCGTCGCGCGCATCCGCCTCGGCCTCGCCGATCAGCTCCCCCTGGGCAACCTCGATGCCTGCCGCGACTGGGGCTTCGCCGGCGACTACGTGCGCGCGATGTGGCTGATGCTGCAGCAGGAGAAGGCCGACGACTATGTCATCGCCAGCGGCGTGACGCATTCCGTGCGGCAGCTCGTCGAGGTCGCCTTCGGCCACGCCGGGCTCGACTGGCAGAAGCACGTCCGCACCGATCCCGCGCTCCTGCGCCCGGCCGAAGTCGATCATCTGATCGGCGACGCGAGCAAGGCGAGGCGCGTGCTCGGCTGGGAACCGACGGTGAGCTTCGAGCAGCTCGTCGCGATGATGGTCGACGCCGACATCGAGAAGCTCTCGGCTCCGGCCAAGCCGGCCGCGTACTGGATCCCCCGCTAATCATTCGGCCGTTCGCCACGGACCTGGCGCGGCCTTCACGCCCTCCGCGATGAAGTCCGCCAGCAGGTGATTGCCGCGCAGCGTGTAATGACAGCAATCGTCGATGTACACCGCCGCCGGCTCACGATCGAAGATGTGCGTCCCATCGAGAAATGCGATTGTCTGGCGCAACCGCGCTGACTCCGCCGCGGCAAGCAGCGCCGGGTATCCCTGCTTCGCGCCTGCCTTGAACGGCGACGCGTCCGAGAGCGCGACCCCTGCTTCGTCGCTGCCGAAGCGGCGCGTCGTGTAGTACTGGTTCGGCTGCAGCACGTGCACGTACGCCATGCCACGGCCCGCGAGCAGCGCATGCATCGACAGCGACGCGTTCGCCCATGCGCTCGCAACCGCGTCGAAGACCGTGGTCTTGTCGTGTGTCTTGATCGGCGGGGTGGCCAGGATCAGCGAGGTCGCCGACGGGTTCGATGCCAGGTTGCTGAACCGGCCAGATTCGGTCTGATAGCTGGTTCGGGCGCTCCGGTACAGCCGGTCCAGCACGAAGTGCACCGATGCCAACCGATTCGTCTTCAGGCGCTCGGCGAGCCGGTTCACCCTCGCTTTGTAGGTCTCGATCGCGGCCAGCGAGGCGAGCTTGTCGGGTGTCAGCGTCGCGCGATCGACCAGGTTGATCAGCGGTTCGAGGTGCATCACGCTCGGCATCGAGCTGTCGATCCCGCGCTGCTCGTTCAGGCTGCCGAGCGCGACTTCGTTGAAGCCGTCGATGTTGACCACCAGATCGAACGTCTGACCCACCGAAAGGAAATACGCGATCAGCAGCAGCTGCTGCGGCTGCTTGTATCCCTCATGCGCCAGGCACATCGGGACGATGTCGCGTCCGCGGAAGAACGCATGCGTCTTCAGATCGTCGATCAGGCGCCTCGCGCCGACCTGGCAGAACCACGCGCCGACGGAACCACCAGTGATGGCGAGGACGAACTGGTCGTCGCGCGTCTTGACGAACGGGTAGTCGAACGGTGCCACGAACCCGAAGTTGTTGGTCTGCAGACGTGCCGGTGCTGTCGGCGAGTCTCTGAGTGATTCGGGAATGTCGAACGGCGTTCCCGGCGCATGTGTCGGCCCGAAATACGGATGCAGACCATCAGCAGTCAGGCGATGCTCGCCAGTCTCGCGGACGATCTCGTACGGCTTGCGGTACAGGTAGAAGAGACGGCCCGTGTCCTCGTAATAGAGCAGCAGGCCAAGCAGCTCGGCAAGCACGAGGAACACGGCCAGGTTGACGAGCACGATGGCGAGCGCGCGTCGCATCAGTCAGCGGTCAATGATAGTTCCTGTCCGCTGTCTCTCCCCGAAGCGGCTTTCCCCTGTGATACTTTGCGGGCGTGGCTGGTAGCGGAATGACCAGGCAGCAGTGCCAGGACACCGGCATGGCGATGGTGCTCCTGCTCCTCCTCGGCGCGTACGCGTTCGAGCGCAACGGACTCATCGTGGCGGCAATCATCACGCAGGTCGTGAACATGATCGCGCCACACGTGTTCCGGCCGCTCGCCGTCGTCTGGCTCGGGGCTGCGCACGCCGTGGGCGCGGTGATGTCGACCGTGCTGATGTCGGTCGTGTTTGCCCTGGTGGTGACGCCGGTCGGCGTGCTCCGGCGCCTGATGGGGAAGGACGGCCTGCGGCTGCGGGCGTTCAAGGCGAACGACGCGTCGGTGATGGTGCCGAGAAATCATGTCTTCGAGGCGCGCGACCTCGAGCGGCCGTACTGAGTCGGAGCGGTATTGGACTTCCTCAAAGATCTCTGGGGCTTTCTGAGCCAGCGCAAGAAGTTCTGGCTGATGCCGGTCATCCTGGTGCTCATCACGTTTGGTGCACTCATCGTCCTGACTGCCGGCACGGCCATCGCTCCCTTCATCTACACGCTCTTTTGAGGGCACGCCGCCTGCGCACATGAACGGAGCCATCCTCGGGCTCTCGGCGTACTACCACGACAGTGCGGCCGCTCTTCTCGTCGACGGCCGCATCGTCGCTGCCGCGCAGGAAGAGCGCTTCAGTCGAGCGCGCCACGACGCGTCGTTTCCAGCGCGCGCTTGCCGATACGTACTCGACGAAGGCGGGCTGGCACTCGAGGACGTCGATGCCGTCGCCTTCTACGACAAGCCGTTTCTCAAGTTCGAGCGACTGCTCGAGACCTACCACGCGTTCGCGCCTCGCGGTCTGACCAGCTTCGTGACCGCGATGCCGGTGTGGATCAAGGAGAAGCTCTTCACCCGCCGCCTGCTGACGGGTCATCTTCGGGAGCTTGGCGATCTGCGGTGCCCGTTGTTCTTCCCGGAGCATCACCTGTCGCACGCCGCGAGCGCCTTCTATCCGTCGCCGTTCGACGAAGCGGCGATCGTCACGATCGATGGTGTCGGTGAGTGGGCGACCACGACGATCGGGCGCGGGCAGGGCAAGCGGATCGAGATCCTGAATGAGCTGCACTTCCCGCATTCGGTCGGTCTGCTCTATTCCGCGTTTACCTACTTCTGCGGGTTCACGGTCAACAGCGGCGAGTACAAGCTGATGGGCCTCGCGCCGTACGGAAACCCCCACGCGGCGCGCACCGCGGCGTTGAGGAAGACGATCACGACGGAGTTGGTCGACATCCGTCCCGACGGCTCGATTCTGTTGAACATGCGGTACTTCGACTTCGCCACCGGCCTGCGGATGGTGAACGACGATCGATGGCGGCAGTTGTTCGGCATGCCGCGCCGGACGCCGGAGTCGAACCTCTCGCAGGAGTACATGGACCTCGCGCTGGCGATTCAGCAGGTGACGGAGGAGATCGTCCTGCGGCTCGCCCGCACCGCGAAGACGCTGACCGGCAGCCGTCATCTCACGCTCGCCGGAGGCGTCGCGCTGAACTGCGTCGCCAACGGCAAGATTCTCCGCGAGCGGCTGTTCGACGACATCTGGATTCAACCGGCCGCCGGCGATGCGGGAGGCTCCGTCGGTGCGGCGTATGCGGTGTGGCACATTCATCGCGGTCATGACCGATCCGTCGAGGCGCCGCGCACGTGTCACGATGCGATGAGTGGGGCGTACCTCGGACCGTCATTCTCCGACGACGAGATCGCGCGCGCGCTTCGGCGGCACGGCGCGCCGGCGAAGCGATATGACGACTTCGCGGAGCTCGCGCATGAGGTCGCTGCCCGGCTCGACGCGGGTCAGGTCGGGGGCTGGTTCCAGGGACGGATGGAATTCGGTCCGCGCGCGCTCGGCAATCGCAGCATCATCGGCGACGCACGCAACCCGGCCATGCAGAAGACTCTCAATCTCAAGGTCAAGTACCGCGAAGGCTTCCGTCCGTTCGCACCGGCGGTGCTCGAAGAAGACGTCGCCGAGCACTTCGAGCTCGATCGACCGTCGCCATATATGCTGCTGGTGGCGCCGGTCAGGCGTGACCGGCAGATTCCGCTCCCCGACGGCTACGCCGATCAGACGCTCGGCGATCGGCTGTACTTCGTTCGCTCCGACATCCCCGCGGTGACGCACGTCGACTATTCCGCGCGAATCCAGACGATCAGCCGCGCGACGAACCCGAGATTCTGGGAGCTGGTCAACGCATTCAAGTCGCGCACCGGATACGGCGTCGTCGTCAACACCAGCTTCAATGTGCGCGGCGAGCCGATCGTCTGCACGCCCGGCGAAGCCTACCGCTGCTTCATGCGTACGGAGATGGACTTCCTCGTCCTGGGCAACTACCTGCTCGAGAAGAAAGATCAGCCGCCGCTGAAGGAACATGGAGACTGGCGGCAGGAATTCAAGCCGGATTGACGTGCAGTATAGGCCGGGCCTTCCAGGCCCGGCGCTCACGGGCGCCGCGCGATGGCGGCGTAATCCAGGTGCGTGAAGAGCAGCTGATTCAACTTCTTCACATTCGCGTTGAGCGTTTCGGTCGCGTCGCCGAGCGATGCGTTCGCGGGCACGGGTTGCAGCTTTTCGTGCTCGGGGTACGGCACACGGTACTGAATCTCGATCTGGTTGAATCCTGACGCGATCAGCAGGAACTTCAGCGTATCGGGGTGCAGCGGCCGCACGTGCGTGATGTCGCGGATGTAGCTCTCGAAGAAGGCGAACCAGCACGCCGGGTTGATCGTCTCGAGCACGATTGGCGCGGAAGGCCGCAGCTTCTCGAACGCCGCCTCGAGCAAATGCGTCAGATAGGCCGGTTCGAGGTGCTCGACGACCTGTGCCGCGAACAGCCCGCCCAGCGACCCATCCGGCAGACCTCGTAGGTACGACAAGGCGTCGGCCGTTGTGGCCGGCAATCCCTTCTCGCGGCAGACCTCGACCATCGCGTCGTTGAGATCGATGCCGCGACCGCTGACGCCCTGCTCGCGCAAGAGTCCCAGAAACTCTCCCCGCCCGCAGCCGATGTCGAGCACATCGGAGGCTCCCGCAAACAGCGCGACGTAATCCGAGAGTCGCGCCCGGATCGCCTCCGGCGATCCCCTGAACGCGTCTTCGAAGCCGACGTATTTGTGGCTCAGCGTGTCGAGCGCTGCCGAAGCCGGTGGTGTCGTCGCGCTCGGCGCGCCGCCGCTCGGAGAGGAGTCAGGCGACACACTCGCGGCGCGGCGCGTCAGTTCCTTCGACAGGTGATGTGTCGCTTGCTGGACGATGCCGACCGCCGTCCGCAGCTCCTCGTGCTCGCGGCGCATCGCCGTGATCGCGGCTTCGATCCGCCGCTCGCGTGCCGCCAGCGCTTCATGGAATCGCCGCACATCGTCGATCGCCACTTCGAGCGGACGCACCGACGTGTTGACGTATTGCACCAGGGTGGCGTTGAACGTTTCCTGGGGACGAAGCAGCCGCGCCACGATGGTGCGCACCAGGTGGACGAGCCGGTGTTTGAGGGCAGGAGAGGGCGGAGGCTCGGGCGCGACGCGCCACGAGGTGTTGAGCCGCTCGATCAGCTCTTCGCTCCGCGCCTGCGTCTCGATGTCGAGCAATACTACCTTCCGACCATGCCTTCCACCGGACTGCTCGCCGACGCGTACATCTTCTTGGGAATGCGTCCGGCGAGCCAGGCCAGCCGTCCGGCGATCACCGCGTGGCGCATCGCTTCCGCCATCCCAACCGGATGCTCGGCGCCGGCGATCGCCGTGTTCATCAGCACGCCGTCCGCGCCCAGTTCCATGGCGAGCGCCGCGTCGGACGCCGTGCCAACGCCTGCGTCGACGATCAACGGCACGTGAATGAATTCGCGGATGATGCGGATGTTGTTGACGTTCTGAATACCAAGGCCGGATCCAATCGGTGCCCCTGCCGGCATCACGGCCGCGGCGCCGGCATCTTGCAGCTTCCGGCACACGATCGGATCGTCGTTGGTGTAGGGCAGGACGATGAACCCGTCCTTCACGAGCACGCGGGTGGCCGCGACCAGCGCCTCGTTGTCGGGGAAGAGCGTCCGCTCGTCACCAATCACTTCAAGCTTGACCCATTCCGACAGGCCCGCTTCACGTCCGAGACGTGCGGTGCGGATCGCTTCCTCCGCCGTATAGCACCCAGCCGTGTTCGGCAGGATCGACATCCGGTTCGTGTCGATGTAGTCGAGCAGCGACTCGCGCGAACGGTCCGAGATGTTCACCCGTCGTACCGCGACGGTGACCATATCGGCGCCGGACGCCTCGAAGGCCTGCGCCATCACCGCGAACGACGAATACTTGCCGGTGCCGACGATCAAGCGCGACTTGAAGGTGCGTCCTGCGATGACAAATGGGGTATCAGTCAACTCCCAACTCCCAACGAAATCAACAATCACTCACTCAACAATCAACAACGAATCACCAATCAAAGATCACGAATCACCAAATGTTCTATTAGCCACCGCCCACGAAATTGACGATCTCGACCGTGTCGCCCTCGTTGACGACGATGTCGGGAAACCGCTGGCGCTTGATGATCTCGAGGTTGTGCTCGACCGCCACGCGACGCGGATCGATCTCCAGACGAGCCAACAGGGCCGTAACCGAGAGCGGTTGATCGAGCTCGAAGCGTTCGCCGTTGAGTGTGATCTGCACGAGAGGACAAGGCCCGTCCGCGGGCGGGCGTGATTTCCTGCGTCCGATTGGGTTCAGCGTACCGCGCGGAAATTGCGTAAGTCAAGGCGCGCCATGAACTTCCGCGCTGTCCGTCGCGGCAGCGTCTTGGTAAAGCGGCCCCATCGGGCCGCCGATATTCGTAGCGAGACCCGTGTCGAAGCCGTTTGCGTCGCCGCTGCCCCGCTACGTGACCCGCCCGATTGCCCTCGCCGTCCTGGTCGGCTGGATCGCGACGATGGGGGTGCTCGTACATCGCACCTACGTGCAGGCGGCTCCCGCGACGCTGGCGACCGACCTCGCGAAGTATGGGCCCACTGCCGTCTGGCACGGCGTCTACTACCGCGGCGAGAAGATCGGCTTCACCGTCAGCCAGACGACCCGAACCGATCACGGCTTCGAGCTCGAACAGGAAGGCCGGCTGCAGATGCCGCTGCTCGGCCAGGACACCGCCGCGGCGATTCGCACGAGCGCACGCGTCGATACCGACTTCATGCTGCGCGATTTCGACTTCGCGCTCGATCCGGGCACCGGACCGGTCACAGTCAAGGGGGCGCTCGAAGCGAGGTCGAAATCAGGGGCACCCTATCGTCTGAGGCTCGCGATCACCAGCGGCGGCGCGACACGTACCGAGACACGTGACCTTCCCGACGCGCCCGTCATGTCGCTCAATCTCTCGCGGCTCCTCGCCAGCCGCACGTTCGTACCCGGCAGCGAACATCGATGGAACGTGCTCGACCCCGCGACGCTCCAGACCGCGGCGATGACCGTCCGCATCGGCGAGCGCTCGATCGTCCGCACCGGTGAGACGAGCATGCCGGCGTTCCGGGTCGAGTCGGAGTTTCAAGGCCTGCGCACCACGTCTTGGGTGACCGACACCGGTGAAGTCGTCCGTGAGGAGAGCGCGCTCGGGCTCATGACGATTCGGGAGTCCGCCGAGCGCGCGCGCGGACTCACGGTCACCGATCGGGTTCGCGGTGACCTGCTGCGCGCGGCCGCCGTGGTGCCGGTGATGAGTGATCGCATCGACGAGCCGCGCGATGTTCGTCGTCTGCGCGTGCAGTTCGAAGGCGCGACGCTGCCGGACGGCGATCTCGATGGCGCAGGGCAGTCGTTGTCGGGCGGTGTGATCGAGATCGTCGATTCACAGGCGAGGAAGGCAGACGGGCGCGACGCCGATCTCTCGCGGTATCTGGCGGCCGAGCCGCTCATCGAAAGCGACGCGCCAGCCATCCGCGCCGAGGCCGAGCAGGCGGTGCGGGGGGCCGAGGACGATCGCGTCCGTGCGGAACGGCTCACGCGCTACGTCAACGGCCTTCTCGACAAGAAGCCGACCGTGAGCCTGCCGTCCGCGCTCGAGGTGCTCCGCACGAAAGTCGGCGACTGCAACGAGCACACGGCGCTGTTCGTGGCGATGGCGCGCGCAATCGGTCTTCCGTCGCGCATCGACGTCGGTCTGGTCTACATGCACGGCGCGTTCTATTACCACGCATGGCCGGAGGTCTATCTCGTCGAACCGGGAAC
>Ga0207428_10000506_pt1 | contig 46593 bp, 45 predicted proteins | sample RhiMethybrSRZTD1_FD_187600 | JGI IMG/M metagenome (GOLD analysis project Ga0207428, IMG submission 187600) | Populus rhizosphere microbial communities from Tennessee, USA - Rhizosphere MetaG P. TD hybrid SRZTD1 (SPAdes) (version 3) | ecosystem: Host-associated > Plants > Roots > Rhizosphere >...
TGACCCATGGCGAGCCCGACACCTATCCGCGCATCGCCGATGTGATGGGTTTCTGCCGCACCGACGATGTGTTGAAAGTTTCCGAGGCGGTCGTGACGGTGCAGCGCGACTGGGGCGACCGCAAGAACCGCAAGCACGCGCGCCTCAAATACACGATCGAGGACCGCGGGCTCGATGCGTTCCGCGCCGAGGTCGAGAAACGCGCGGGCGTCAAGCTCGCGCCGGCAAAGCCCTATACATTCACCTCGACCGGCGACCGCTACGGCTGGACCGAAGGCGCCGACGGGCGTGGCCATCTCACATTGTTCGTGCAGAACGGACGCGTGCACGACGTACCTGGCGCCCCGCAGCAGAGCGCGTTGCGCACCATTGCGCAGATGCATGACGGCGATTTCCGCATCACCCCGAACCAGAACCTCGTCATCTCCAACGTGCCGACGGAGAAGCAGGCCGAGATCGAGCGCATCGCGCGCGAGGCAGGCCTGCTCGCGCCCGGGTCAGGGCTGCGGCGCAATTCGATGGCCTGCGTCGCGCTGCCGACCTGCGGCCTCGCGCTGGCGGAGAGCGAGCGCTATCTGCCGGAGCTGCTCGACGCGCTCGATCGGAAACTTGCAGCGCACGGACTGTCGGCTGACGACATCGTCATCCGCATGACCGGATGCCCGAACGGCTGCGCGCGGCCTTATCTCGCCGAGATCGGCTTGGTCGGCAAAGGGCCTGGCCGCTACAACCTTTATCTCGGCGCGGCCTTCGACGGCTCGCGCATGAACAAGCTCTACGCCGAAGATCTCGATCACGCCGGCATCGTCGCCGCGCTCGATCCATTGTTTGCGGCTTACGTCGCCGGGCGGCAGAAAAGCGAGCGCTTCGGCGACTTCGTGATCCGCGCCGGCCACATCGCCGCGAGCGGCAACGGCGCAGATTTTCATGCGAATGTCCGCGCCTATAAGCCGAAATAGGCGGTTGCAGACTGGCTAGTGCTTGCCGAATTGGAACAGGGCCAGGGCGATCAGAAGAGCAACGAACAAAATCGCGGACAGGCATTTCCAGAACAGCAAAGGATCGCGCTCGATGAGCGGCTTCGCCGCCGACTCGACAAATTTCTTATTGGGATGACGAAGATCGAAGACGAACTCGGATAGTTCCTCATAGCGCTGATAGGGATCGGGGTGCACGGCCTTCTTGAGCGCCCCGTCGACCCAGGCCGGGATGTCACGGTTATCGTTCAGGATGGATTTGTATCTTAATTTTTTTTGCTGGGCCTTCGTCCTTGTCCTGGCGACCTCGGCGCCGTATGGCAGCCGGCCGGTCAGCATCTGATAGGCGATGACTCCAAGCGAGAAGATATCGGAACGCTGCGATCCGCCCTCGCCGAGGAAATATTCGGGCGCGGTATACTGCGCCGTCCCCAGAATAGCGCGAGCGTCATCGCTTGCATCATCCGTGATGCCAGCGATTCTGACAGAGCCGAAATCGATGATTTTCGCGGTGCCGGTCCTGTCGATCATGATGTTGTCGGGCCGCAGGTCCTGATGCAGCATCTCCAGCCGGTGAAACGCCTGCAGTCCTTTGGCGATCTGCTCGACAATTCCGCGCACCGTTTCCAGGTCCGGGCTGGGATTGTCGATCATCCACTGGGCCAAGGTCTGCCCGTCGACGAATTCCGTCACGACGTACAGGTAGTTTTGCGGTCTCGACTGGATGCGGGGCTTCAGGACATGGGCGCTGCTGATGCGCCGGGCCACCCATTCCTCCATCATGAACCGCTGCAGATAGGCGGGGTCGCCGCGCAGGTCGATCGACGGAATCTTGACGGCGACCATGGCGCCATCCGCGCTGTCGACCGCCAGGTAGATATGGCTGCGGCTGCTGCCGTGGATTTCCCTCACGATCTGGTAGCCGTCCAGTACCGCTCTCGGCTCCGGCAGAGGAGGGCTCGGCAGCTCCGCCGCTTGCCTGACAATTTCGCTGCTCTCGCTGTCCGGCAGCGCATCAATTCTGACGATCTGGACGGTCAGGTTGTCGGAACTGCCGCGACGCTTGGCCTCTTCGACGATCACGGACGCGGCGCTGTCGAGGTCGTTGGCGTGACCGGTAATTGTTTCGGCGACGAAACGGCTGCCGACGTGCTCGTAAACACCGTCGGTCGCCAGCAGAAAAAGGTCGCCTTTTGCGATCGTGACGGCACGATAGTCGATTTCGATCTGGGGGTTGATGCCCAAGGCGCGGCCAAGATAGCTCTGCTGGGACGAGACAATGACCCGGTGATCCTCGGTCAGTTGTTCCAGGCCGCGTCCGACAACGCGATATATACGGGCATCACCGATATGAAAAATGTGCGCCGTCGTTGACTTGATGACCATGGCGCTGAGCGTGCACACATAGCCGCGGTCCTTGTCGTAGAGATACTGGCTCTGCCGCGTCTGTGCGTGCAGCCAGGAGTTCGTCGCGGCGATGACGCGCTGCGCCGATGTCTTGACGGACCATGAATCCGACGTGCAGTAGTAATCCGTCAGAAAGCTTTTGACGGCCGATTCACTGGCGACGTCGCTGACTTCGCTGGTGCTGATGCCATCGGCCAGGACAATGGCGATGCCCTTCAGGGTCAGCAGCGGCTCTTCCGGAATCAACGCGCCGTGAAAATCCTGATTGGTGTCCTTGCGGCCTTTGTCGGAGTGCTGCCCGATCGATATTGCGAGCTGGCCTGGCATAGGACGAACCAAAAAAGGAGCCTCAACCCGGGCGGGTTGAGGCTCCACAATAGCAAATTGCATCACGCGACGCGCTTGAGCGCGGCGGTGCGCTTGGGCGCCGTCCGCACGTGTGTGGCATAGAGGGTGAGACCGGTGAACGAGAGGCCGCCGACCAGATTGCCGAGCACGGTCGGAATCTCGTTCCAGATGAAATAGTCCGCGATCGAGAACGGCGCGTGCAGCATCAGCCCCGACGGAAACAGGAACATGTTCACGACCGAGTGCTCGAAGACCATGTAGAAGAAGACCAGGATCGGCATCCACATCGCGAGAACCTTTCCGGGGACCGTCGTAGAGATCATGGCGCCGACCACGCCCAACGAAACCATCCAGTTGCACAGCGCACCACGCAGGAACAGTGTCGCCATGCCGGCTGCGCCGTGCGCCGCGTAGCCGAGAGTCCGGGCCTCGCCGATGTTTGAGATGACGGTGCCGACCTTATCCGGCGCCTGTGTGAAGCCGTACGTCGTCACGAATGCCATCAAAAACGCCGTCGTGAGCGCGCCGGCAAAGTTGCCGACAAAAACGAGACCCCAATTTCTCAGAATTCCGCTGATCGTGACGCCCGGCCGACCGTCGAGCCAGGCGAGTGGACAGAGGACGAACACGCCCGTCAGCAGGTCGAAGCCCAGAAGAATGAGCATTGAAAATCCGACCGGAAACAGAAGCGCGCCAACCAGCGGCTGGCCGGTGTTGACGTTGATCGTGATGGCGAACCAGGCCGCCAATGCGAGAATTGCGCCGGCCATGTAGGCGCGCACGAGCGTGTCTCTTGTCGACATGAAGATTTTTGACTCACCAGCGTCGATCATCTTGGTGACGAATTCCGAAGGGACGAGATAAGACACGGGCGCGCTCTCCTTTTGGTCGGTTGCAGTTTCTCAATCGCCTTTGAGCAATTGACATGCCAACTGGCGGATGGCCGCGCGCTAACGCGCCGGTTGTGGGCTTTCAGCGTGGAAAATGGGTCCTCGTGTGCGGTCAGGCCGCATCTCGATGGGTGCGCCGTGGGTGAAACCGTTCTGCCCATTTGCGTTGCAGTGCACAAAATTGCGTCGCCATCGGCTAATTACCGGGCAGCGGCGTCTTGCGCCTCAATAAAATCATTTGATATCAGCCTGTTATCCTCTGGCACGGTCATTGCTGAGATAGCAGGCGGAGAGACTGTGCAGGTGCCGAACGGATGACGACTGAAGCCGGGACCACGACCAAGTCGGCAGGCGAAACAACGTCTGGCGACTTCGAGCCCGAACAAAAACGATATCTCGAAGGATTTGTCGCGGGGCTGCAGATCGCCAAGACGGCGAAAGGAATTGCCGCGCCTGCTGCGGACGCATCACCCGCGTCAAAAGAAGCGATTGGTCCCGATGCCGCCGCGCGCAAGGCGCAGGACCGCGTGCTGGCTGCGGGCGGCAAGCTGTCGGATCCGGAGAAGTTCAAGCGCGACGAACACCCTTTCGATACTTACGAGCGGTTGAAGACACACGCCGCCAAAAACGAATATCCCAAGCCGCAGGATAATTTCCGCTGGCGGTACTTCGGGCTGTTCTATGTCGCACCCAATCAGAATTCCTACATGTGCCGGTTGCGGCTGCCGAACGGAATTCTGAAGGCTGCGCAGCTCGCGGGGCTCGCCGAACTCGCCGAACGATATGGCGGCGGCTACGCCCATGTCACGACGCGCGCAAATATCCAGATCCGCGAGATCGAAGCGAAGAATTCTGTCGCGATGATCGAGGCGGTGCAGGATCTCGGTCTGTGCTCGCGCGGCTCCGGCGCCGACAATATCCGCAACGTCACCGGCACACCGACCGCCGGCATCGACCCGCAGGAACTGATCGACACGCGCCCTTATGCGCGCGAATGGCACTTCCACATCCTCAACGACCGCTCGCTCTACGGCCTGCCGCGCAAGTTCAATGTTGGTTTCGACGGCGCGGGCGTGGTCCCCGTGCTGGAAGACACCAACGACATCGGCTTCCAGGCGGTGCAGGTCAACGAAGGCTTCGGGCTCGAGCCGGGCGTCTGGTTTCGTCTTTGTCTTGGTGGACTGACCGGCCACCGCAGTTTCGCCGGCGATACCGGCGTCCTCGTCCGGCCAGCCGAGGCGACATTGACCGCCGACGCGGTGGTGCGCGTGTTCATCGATCACGGCGACCGCACCGACCGGACCAGGGCGCGGCTCAAATATGTGCTCGAGAAGATCGGCGTTGAGGCATTTCTCACGCTCATGGAGGAAAAGCTCGGCCGCAAGCTCGACCGCGCCGCGCCGGGCGCGCTGGCGCCACGGCCGCCGTTTTCGCGCACCGACCATATCGGCATCCATGCGCAGAAGCAGAGCGGCCTGCACTGGATCGGTGTCGTAGTGCCGGTCGGCTATCTCGGCGTCGCTCAGATGCGCGGGTTGGCCGATGTCGCGCACGAATTCGGTGACGGCGATATCCGCTTGACCGTATGGCAGAACCTGCTGATTTCCGGCGTGCCAACGGACAGGCTCGAGGACGCGCGCCGGCGCATTGAAACGCTTGGTCTTGCCATTGAAGCCAATGCGCTCCGTTCAGGCCTCGTCGCCTGCACAGGCAATACCGGCTGCAAGTTCGCCGCCTCTGACACCAAGCGGCACGCCGAAGAGATCGCGCGCTGGTGCGAAACGCGCATTTCTCTCGATATCCCGGTCAACATCCATCTGACCGGCTGCCATCACTCCTGCGCGCAGCATTTCGTCGCCGAGATCGGCCTGTTGGCGTGCAAGGTACAGGACAACGAGGACACCGATCCGGTCGAGGGTTATCACGTGCTGGTCGGCGGCGGTTTTGGGCCTGACGCCGCGCTCGGGCGTGAGCTTTACCGCGATGTGAAGGCCGAGGATGCGCCGCAGACGGTCGAGCGAATCCTCAAGGCGTACCTGGCCCATCGCGCTTCACCGCAAGAAAGCTTCATCGAATTCGCACGCCGCCACGACATCGACGCGCTCAAGGCATTCGCCGCGGAGGCCGCATGAGCATCACGCCACGTCCGCCAATTCCGTCTTTCCTGCCGGACAATGCGCCGTTCTCGCCCGAGCAGCGCGCCTGGCTGAATGGCCTGTTCGCCGGGCTCTATGGTTTGACGGAAGGCGTGACGCCGCTGACCGCGCAGGAGGTCGCGCAGCTTGTGCCCGGTGTCGCGCTGGCGCCGGCCGCCGAAATTGATGACGGCGCTCCGTGGCACGACCCGGCGATGCCGCTTGTCGATCGTATGAAGCTCGCCGAGGGCAAACCGCTGCCGCGCCGCATGATGGCGGCCATGGCACAGCAGGATTGCGGGCAGTGCGGCTATAACTGCAAGGACTATTCGCAAGCGATCTTCGTCAAGAAGGAAGGACGTCTGAATCTCTGCGTGCCGGGCGGCAAGGAGACCGCCCGCATGCTCAAGGAGCTTTACCGCGAGCTCGAAACGCCGGGCGCCGCGCCGTTGGCCGAAAAGACCGCGCCCGCGCCGCCGGCCAAGCTCGGCTATTCGCGCGATAATCCCGTCGTCGCGACGCTCGCGCAGCGCCACCGTCTCAACAAGGACGGGTCGCAGAAAGAGACGTGGCACATCGAGCTCGATCTTGCAGACACCGAGCTTGCCTACGAGGTCGGTGACTCGCTTGGCATCTATCCGATCAACGATCCGGGGCTGGTCGATGCGGTGATTGCGGCGCTGGGCGCGCCGCCGGATTTTCCGATCGGCGGACGGACGCTGCGGGAAACGTTGAGCGATGGCGTGTCGCTGTCGCCTGCGCCCGACATTCTGTTCCAGCTCATTTCCTTTTTGACCGGCGGAGACCGGCGCAAGACAGCAAAGGCGATCGCCTCCGGACAGGATCCGGACGGCGATGCCGCGAGCCTCGACGTGCTGGCGGCCTTGCAGAAATTCGACGGGATAAGGCCCGATCCCGAAGCCTTCGTCGAAGCGCTCGATCCCTTGCAGCCGCGGGTCTATTCGATCTCGTCCTCGCCCAAAATGAATGCCGGCCGGGTTTCGCTCACGGTCGATGCAGTGCGCTACGAGATCACCAAACGGATCCGCCTCGGGGTCGCCTCGACCTTCCTCGCGGGCCGCATCGAGCCCGGTGAGAGGGTGCGCGTCTATGTGCAGAAGGCACAGCACTTCGCGCTGCCGGCCGATCCGAACAAGCCGATCATCATGATCGGGCCCGGCACCGGCATCGCGCCGTTCCGCGCGTTTCTGCAGGAGCGTCTCGCGACCAATGCACCAGGGCCGAACTGGCTGTATTTCGGCCACCAGCGCAGCGACTACGATTTCTTCTACGAGGAAGAACTCAAGGCCATGCGCAAGTCGGGCCATCTCACCCGCCTGACGCTGGCCTGGTCGCGCGACGGCGACGAGAAAATCTACGTCCAGAACCGCATGCGCGATGACGGGCGCGATCTTTGGGTCTGGCTTGAGCGTGGTGCGCACATATATGTGTGCGGCGATGCTTTGCGCATGGCGAAAGATGTTGAACGCGCTCTTATAGATGTTGTGGCCGAACACGGCAAAGGCAGTCCCGAAGATGCCGCGCGCTATGTCGCCGAACTGAAAAAGAATGACCGCTATCAGGTCGACGTGTATTAAGAGGCCATGCCGGTGAACGAGCACCGAACTCCGTCAGAAGCAAAACCCGCGCGCATGGGCGCGCTGGCGCGGCTCCCAGTTTTTCTGGCGCTTGAGGGCAAGCGCGCCGTGGTCTCCGGCGGCACCCCCGCCGCAGCCTGGAAGGTGGAACTGCTGTCGGCTGCCGGCGCGCAAGTGAGCGTCTATGCTTCAGAGATGTCGGACGACATGCGGCAACTCGCTGCCGATGTGTCGCGTGGGGCGATCAATTTGCATGAACGCAGCTGGCGTGCGGAAGATTTGCCGGGCGCCGCCGTCGCGATCGGCGCCTTCGAAGACGACGAGGGCGCCGCTGCTTTTGCGGCGGCCGCGCGCGCCGCCGGTGTGCCGGTGAATGTGATCGACAAACCTGCGTTTTGCGATTTTTCGTTCGGGGCGATCGTCAATCGCTCGCCGCTGGTGATCGGAATTTCAACCGATGGCGCGGCGCCCGTCTTTGCCCAGGCGATCCGCGCCAAGCTCGAGGCGCTGCTGCCGAAAGGTTTTGCGGATTGGGCGGCCGTCGCCGCGCGCTGGCGCGGCGCGCTGAAGCTCGCGGGGCTGTCATTCGCTGCGCGGCGGAAATTCTGGCAGCTCTTCACGGCGCATGCCGTCGCCAATCCCGATCGCGCGCCGGTCCAGGCCGATTTCGACAGCTTCGTTGCCGACGTGAAAGGCCTGGGAGCGGCGGTCGAGAGCGGATCGGTGACCTTGGTCGGCGCCGGGCCGGGCGACCCGGAATTGCTGACGCTGCGTGCCGTGCGCGCGCTTCAATCTGCGGACGTGATTTTGTTCGACGATCTCGTGTCGCGCGAGGTGATGGATTTCGCGCGTCGCGAAGCGAGGAAAATGCTGGTCGGCAAAACAGGCTTCGGTCCGTCCTGCACGCAGGAAGACATCAACAGCCTGATGGTGAGCCTGGCGAAACAGGGCAAGCGCGTCGTCCGTCTCAAGGGCGGCGATCCGCTGATTTTCGGACGCGCGGCCGAAGAGATCGCGGCCTGCGCAGCGGCCAAGATCGCGGTCGATGTCGTGCCCGGCATTACCTCGGTGCAGGGCGCGGCGGCGCGGCTCGGGATTGCGCTGACCGACCGCAAGAAGGCGCGGCGGCTCCAATACGTCACGGGTCATGCTAAACGCGGCGGCCTGCCGGCCGACCTTGACTGGAAGAGTCTCGCGGATCCTGCGACGACGACGGCCGTCTTCATGCCCACGCGCACACTTGCCGCACTGGCCGACAAAGCGATTGCCGAAGGTCTCGACCCCGACACTCCTGCGATAGCGATCTCGCGCGCCACCCGGCCCGATCAGGCCGTCGTCACGGCGTCCATCGCTGAACTTCCAGAGCGGCTTGCGCAGGCGGGATTGCCCGGTCCAGTCCTTGTCATGATTGGAAACACCGTGTCTTCGGCGAGCGGCGCGCAATCGAGACGTTCGACGGGAACGGCATAGCGCCTAGCAAGACTCTTGGATGACTTCGAAGCGCAGTATGTCGCTCAATGACATATGCGGGTGCGCTTTAGCGCCCGGCGCCCATTCTTGTCGACAACCCATTTCCGCTGCCACACGCAAGGTTGGCGAACGTCGGGCGGGTTATAACTATAGTACGGGCCTTCCGTGTACGGATTTGCACCGAACGTGAAGCCAAACCCCCAACACGCGCTTGCGGTAACTGCCAGCGCAGCGACGATCAACGTTGCTGTCTTAAGGATCATGAGGCTTACATTACACTCTATGCCTTCGGTTTCAAAACGTGGCGCTCACACTGCCGTTCAGTGCCAATATCGATGATGCCAGTACCGGGGATTGATGTCGGCGATCAGATAGACGCTCATTGCATGCTCCTGTGCTGAGTTGGTGTGGAAAGGATGGGGGCAGCATGCCCGGTGCAGAGATGAAGGCTTTCAGGAGGCCGTGATTTATTCCTGCCGCGCGCTTGAGATTGGCCTGGCGCATAGCTGAACAGCATTTTGCCTGTAGCAGCCCGCTCAATGTCCGCTTTTGGGGGTAAAGTGGACATTGTTGTTAGTTAGTTTTGGAGTTTTGGTTGCGCGAATTGTCGAGATCGCTACCAGCGGCCCGCCCGAGAAAGGTTTTTCTGCAAAATTTGGCGGGCCTTTTCGTGCGCGATCTCCGGCACTGTTTTAGGCCAGGGCGCTTCGTGGAGATAGTTCACTCGCCAAACAAAAGGCAGATGCTTTTTCATAGTCGTTCTTCCGATGTGAGAGTTGAGGACTGACGGAGATTTAGGAGTTCGCCGGCGTTCCGCTTGTGATGGGGATCACAAGATGTGCGTTTGGTATTCGTTTCACAAACTAGTGATTACGGGTGTCCGCTTTTTGGACGATAGCGGCATAGCTGAATTTTGGCCCAGAACGGCTTATCCGCTAATGACCCAAAGCGGAAATGCGGTCATCGCTTATTTGCCGTCGTTCCAAATATCTGCGGCGAGTTTCCATTGGCCCCGGATCCTCTCCCACACGACAAGATATTTCCCAGAAATTTCCTTCGGTGACGGCCCTTTTGTCGTCAAGCTAAAGGTCCCGATCTCACGCGCTGCCGCAGGACCCAATCGCTTGACTTCCAGAGTGGTGACTTTCGGATTGCCCGCGTGCTCTGCCATACCTTTCCACATTGCACCGATTGCAGCTTTCCCTCTCACCATCGCGGAGCCAGGCGGAAATGCGATCGCGTCAACGGTGTACAGCTCCGCAATCCCTTGAAAATCACCTTTGTTGAACAATTCCATCCATTTTGCGTTGACCACTTCAATCTGAGCCTTCTGAGCGACCGCCGGCACGACGAGGGCGATTAAGAACGCAATCACCAGTACATTCTTACGCATGGCAAACTCCCCACATTCGTTCAAATATTTGTACCACAACGTACTTCTGTGATGCCCGCTTTCGGGGGCAAAGCTGACATGGCTTCCGCGTCACAAAATGTCCGCTAATGACCCAGAGCGGATATTGCGACAATTCGGCGTCTATCTGCCTCCGGTTGGGGCGACTTACGATGATGTCCTCTTAAGTGACTTGGGGTAGGACACGAAAATGCAATTTGCAAAATCTGCTCGCGTTGCCCTCGTCGTAGTGCTGGGGCTTGGCTTTATTGGTACGACTCTCAGACCCGCCGCTGCAGAAGAGCCCTACAAGGCTCAGATCGATGCCTTGCGCAAAGCGATGGAGAAATACAAAGACTACAAGGTCGCGGTGCGCGACCTCTATTTATCGACTGTGGGCTGCGTCCATTACTCCGGCGAGAAAATGGCCGGTCACATGCACTACCCCAGGGGCGCCATGGGCGTGCACTTCGTCAATCTAACGATCCGGGGCACGCCCGACCCGATGAAGCCAAACGTCCTGCTCTACGAACCCGTGGGCAAGGAGCTGCGGTTGGTGGGGGTTGAGTGGCTTGTGCCTTTGACGGCAAAAACCAAGAGACGGCCGTCTCTTTTTGGCAAGCCCTTCGATGGCCCGATGGAAGGGCACGAACCACTCATTCCCAAACAGTACGTGCACTACGACCTGCACGCTTGGTTGTTCAAGGATAATCCGCTCGGCATGTTCGTGCCCACGAATCCGAACGTAAGCTGCGAGGGCTACGACTTTTCTCTGCTGGAAATGGCGACCAAGGTGATGCCGGGCCCATGAACTTCATCAATGTCCGCTATTGGCACTTAGCGGACATGCGCTCATGCACTGCAAATGTCCGCTTTCGGGTAAAGCGGACCTGACTTCCGCAGCGCAAAACGTCCGCAGACATTCGCCGGACACCCATTTCCTCATAATGTCGCCGGTTCAGTTTGCGTTTAATGCCTGCCGGTACGTTGCGGTGGGCGGCGCCAGCCTGGCTATGCTAAATTCAGAAGACATCGCAGCAGCAAAGGGCGGCGGTCATGGCGGGAAACGGATTTGAAGTGCGGCGTCTGTCGGGTTCGATCGGCGCGGAAATCCTGGGTATCGACCTTGCAAGTGAGCCGGGCGACAATGTCATCGGCGAAATCCGCCAGGTCTGGCTTGAGCACAACGTGATTTTCTTCCGCGATCAGGACCTGCCGCCTGCGAAGTTTCTGGCGTTCGCCAAGCGCTTCGGCGAGGTGGTCGAGTATCCCTTCATCAAGGGCATCGAAGGTTTTCCGGAGATCATCCCGGTCATCAAGCTCGAGCACGAGACGAAGAATTTCGGCGGCATCTGGCACACCGACACGGCCTATCTCGAAAGTCCGCCGATGGGAACCATGCTGATCGCGCGTGAGGTGCCGCCCTATGGTGGCGATACGCTATTCGCCAACACCTATCTAGCCTACGACACGCTGTCCGAGGGCATGAAGCGCATGCTCGACGGGCTGATCGCAGTCAATCATTCGGCCAAGGCGGACGTCACTCGTACGCGCGAGGACCGCTTGCGCGATAGCAGCAAGGCTGAAGCGAAAAAGGAATATATCAGCGAGCATCCGGTCGTGCGCACGCATCCGGAAACCGGACGCAAGGGCCTCTACATCAATATCGGCCACACGGTGCGTTTCAAGAATATGACAGAGGCCGAGAGTGCGCCGCTGCTCAATTTCCTGTTCGAGCACCAGACCAAGCCGGAATTCACCTGCCGCTTCAATTGGCGCGTCGGCTCACTGGCGTTCTGGGACAATCGCTGCACACTCCATAATCCGGTCAACGATTATCATGGGTTCCGTCGCGTGATGCACCGCGTAACGCTGGCCGGAGACAGACCGCACTAGATCGATCGAGCGCGCCGCGCGAGGCCCCGCAGTTGCGGCCTCTTTCATTTCAAACAAAGCACGCTATGTCGCCTAATTGGTACAGAGCGCCATGCGAGCGCCGCTGCGTGGCGCGTTGTCAACGCAGCAGGAAAACTGCCCTTGGAAAACGCCAAGGGCGGCACTTAGCGGTTTCTTAAGAGCAGGCGCGGTACTTCCAGCCAAGGACTTAGCGCGCGCCATGATCCATGATCCGACATGTCCGGCTGGCCCGGGTATCCCGTTCAGGGAACGCGTCGAACTGATCTGCTTCGCGCTCATCATCGCCCAGGGCGTGTTTCTCATGGCGATGTATTGGCAAGCGTCGTGGATCGTTCAACCTGACGGCAGCATCCGGGCTTCCGATTTCACCTACTTCTGGACGGCCGGACGCCAAGTGCTCGCGGGAAACGATGCCATCATCTGCGGGCCCAAGGTCACAGCTTCGGCCGATCCGCTTCTATCTCACCCGCCATTTTTCTATCCGCCGACGTTCCTGTTCGTCGCCACCGCGTTGGCGCTCTTTCCCTATGTTTCGGCGTATCTTGGCTGGGTGTTTGCGACCTTCGCGCTCTATGTGGCGGCGATTCGCGTCATCGTCGGCCACCGCATCGGCGTACTGCTCGCCTGCGGATTTCCCGGCGTGCTGTCGGCCTTCATGTCGGGCCAGAACGGATTTCTTACCGCCGCGCTGCTGGGCGCATCACTGGGCCTCATGGAGCGCAGGCCCATCCTGGCCGGGTGCTTCCTCGGCCTCTTAACCTACAAGCCTCAGCTCGGAATTTTGTTTCCGCTGGTCCTCGTCGTCAGCGGCCACTGGCGAATGCTGTTCGCCGCCGCCGTGACAAGCGCACTCATCGCCGCAATGTCGTGGGGCGTCTTCGGGTTGGGCAGCTGGGAGGCGTTCTTTCGCTGCCTTCCGGAATACTCTCACATGCACCTAACGAACGGCGGCGATCACTGGGCCAAGATGCAGAGCCTGTTCGTGGTCGTTCGGCTGCTCGGCGGCAGTGAAGGCCTGGCGACAGCGCTGCACGGCATTTTCGTTGTTCTGATCGCACTCACTCTCGTCGTCATATGGCGGAGCGCTGCATCGTTCGCCATGAAAGCTGCGGCGCTTGCCGTTGGCGCACTGTTGGCGACGCCGTATCTGTTCCTCTATGACATGGTGGCTCTTGCGGTTCCAATGGCATTCCTCGTGCAAGAGGGCCGCCGGACCGGATTCCTTCCGCACGAGATGTCCGGGATTGGTGTGGCCTGCCTGCTGGTCGCGATTTTTCCTGTCGTGATGGGGCCGGTCGGACTGGCTGCCGCGTTGGTGACGGCGCTGTTGATCGGACGACGCATCTGGGCGCGGCACACCGGCGCGATCACCCCCCGCGTGGCAGCCGCCACGGCAGCCTATCCAAAGACATTGCGCTGACGAAAAGTTTGCCGTCATCGCCCGGCTCTTCGACGCAGCGACGCCATCATGAGCATGACGGCCTGCGTCACGACCAGCGGCGCTGCGCTTGAGCCAAGGATGATTGCCCACATGATCGGGGTCGGGGGCACGAGATGCATGACACCGGCGATCGGGCCGAAGATATCGAAAATGTGTCGGGAGAGGGTTGAGCCAAGTCAACGAGGCGGATCGGCCTCAATCGCGATGTCCGCTATTGGCACTTCGAGCTGCCTTCGCTCAGCGCGCGTTGTAGCGGATCGGCACAACGATCGGGATTTGCGCGCCCGGGACTTCAGGAGGCGGTGGCGGCAGCGGCTGCGCGCGCTGCACCAGCGCGAGAGCCTCGTGGTCGAGGACGCTGGAGCCGGAGCTGCGCGTGATGCGCGCGTTATGCACACCGCCCTGACGATCGACGTTGAAGGCAAGCTGCGCGGTGCCGTGGTCGCCGCGTGCTTCCGATGGATATCTCTTCTGGCGCTCGAGCGCGGCCACGAGTTGCGATGTCCAGTTTGGCATCGCGTTGGAGTTGCGCGACGAGGCGCCCGGCATCGGCGCTGCCGCGCGCTCGGCCTGCTGCTCGGCCGTGCTCGGCGCGCTCGCAACGCTCGCATGCTTCTGCTTCGGTTTTTTCTCTTTCGATTTCTCGACCGGCTTGGGCGGCGGCATCGCCACGACCGGCTCGGCTTGCGGATCGGGCGGCAGCTCGATCTTCTCGATCGGTTTTTCGGGTTGCGGCTCTGGTTCTGCTTCCTGGTGTTTCGGCCCGATCGGAACATCGGTTGGCGTGGTGTTGGGCGAAACCGCAACTGGAGCAAGATCGACCATGATCACGGGCGCGTTTGCGACCAGATCGGAATCCTCGGTCCATCGCGCAAAGAGCGCCGCCGCACCGACGGCATGAAAGGCGACGGCCAACGCAAAACACGCACCCCAACGGGCAGCCTCGGGCCACCGGCTGAACGAGAATGTCTTGGTGCCGCCACCCATGCCTACATCTTGTCGGCTTCAAGCCCGACGAGCGCCACGTGGAGATAGCCGGCGCCGCGCAGCTCGTTCATCAGGCTCATCAGTTCGCCATAGGGGACCGTCTTGTCGGCCCGCAGGAAAACGCGTTGCTGCTTGTCGCCCGCGGTTGCGCGGTCGAGCGCGCCCGCCAGCGTCGCGCGGTTGATCGTGTCGTTATCGAGTGACACGGACAGGTCGGATTTGAGCGTCAAAAACAGCGGCTTCTCGGGCCGCGGCGTGCGTTCCGCGCTCGAGGCCGGCAGGTCGACCGAAATATCGACCGTCGCCAGCGGCGCCGCGATCATGAAGATGATCAGCAGCACAAGGATCACGTCGATAAACGGCGTGACGTTGATCTCGTGGACCTCGCTGAGCTGTTCGTCGCCGTGGTCAAGACGGACGCTCATGGCGGCTACTCGGCGGCGATCGCGCGCCGGCGATCGGCCGCGCGCTCATCGAAAGCGCCACGATCGAGATCGCGGCTGACGATCCGAAGTATTTCGGCAGCAGCGTCGGCGTGCAAGGCGCGATAGCCGGCGATCCAGCGTGAGAACATGTTGTACATGACGACTGCGGGGATTGCAGCGACGAGGCCGAGCGCGGTCGCCAGCAATGCCTCGGCAATGCCAGGTGCCACGACCGCAAGATTGGTGGTGTGCGACTTCGAGATGCCGATGAAGCTGTTCATGATGCCCCACACCGTGCCGAACAGGCCCACGAAAGGCGCGGTGGCGCCGATGGTCGCCAGGATGCCGGTGCCGCGGATCATCTGCCGGCCGGCGGCCGCTTCAAGGCGCTCCAGCCGCGAGGCGATGCGTTCCTTGATGCCGGACGCTGAATGCGCATCTGCCGACATGCGCAGCTCGGTATCGGTGGCGCGCAGCATCGCGGCGACGCCGACATCGCGGCCTTTGGTCCGAACATTGGCTTCGCTCCAGGATTTTGCATGAGCGAGCTTCTCGATCGCTGTGCGCATCCGGCGCCGCGCGAACATCAGCTCGATCGCCTTTGCGAACCAGATCGTCCAGGTCAGCACGGACGCAAAGGCAAGGCTGACCATGACCGCTTTCACGACGATATCGGCCGCCATGAACATGCCCCAGGGCGAAAGGTCGCGCGGCAGCTTGAGCGCGATGTCCGGCGAACCTGTCACCGGACCAGTTGCGGGCGTGGCGATCGCTGGAGGGGCCGCAGTATCGGATTGCGGAGCGGCGGCAGACGGCGTTGTAGGCGCTGTTTGCGCGCAAACGGGTGCCGGCAGAACAAACATGGTGGCGACAATGGCCGCCACGATGGCGCGGTACTTGTGACGATGAGAGATCATTGAACGCTCGATCCTTTCTGCCTTGCAAATCCTAGCACAACAAAGTCACTCGGCGGGACGCAAGCGCGGTTTGGCGCCTTTTCCAGCCAGTTCCTTGCGGTCGGACCGCTTGCGCAGCCACATGATGATGCCCGTGACCGCAAAGATGGTCGGAAAGATCCCCGTCAGAGTTACGACGACGGCCCACACCGGGCCGCTGTGGCTGCCTTCGTGGATCCACCGGATCCAGGCGGCGGCGCGGTCGCCCGAGAGCGGCACTATCGCCGATGAGGTTTGTCCGCTGTGGTCGTCCGTCGTCACGGTAATAATGTCGCCGCTGCCAGGCCGAGAGATTTGCGTGCGCCAGGTGAGCGGCCGCTCACCGGCAGGAAGAGCGCGGCTGGCTTTTCGTTCGGTTCGGCCTTCAATGCTGCCGCAAGCGCCTGATCCGCGGTCAGCGCTGTGCCGTGTTGCGGCCGAAGCGGTCGTTCACGTCCGTCTATCACAATCTGCTTCGGCAGTGGGCCGAGCTGTAGGCTTCGGTAGAAAAAAGAAGCGGCCCCGGAGGATCCGGGGCCGCTTGCGTGTATTCAAAGAGCTTACTTCACCCGCTTGGCTGCTTCCTGCACCAGGCTCAAATCGACGTAGTTCTTGATGTCGATCTTTTTCTTCACAAATCCAAGATCATACGTCACATCGACGTTGCGCTGTAGCGCTTCGACGTTCGGGATAAGATTTGGATCGCGGAAGGTGTCTTGCTTGGTGAAGAGCCAGCCGAACCGCTCAGGAGGCACCTTCGTTAGGTTGGATGCGATTTTCGCGACCTCTTCGTGGTTTTTCGGGTCCTGGTACCAGCGCGTGATGCGAAGCATGTCCTCCATGAAATCGATCATTGCGGCGCGGTTCTTGTCGATAAAGGATTTGCGCGCGGTCCAGACGATCATCTGCGTGACGCCGAGGGCCTCGCGCTGCTCAAACAGGACCTTTCCTTCCTCCTTCAACTTTGGATTGAACGAGAAGGGCAGCACGGCCGGGATGAAATCGGCCTTTTTCTCCAGCAGCATCGCCGGCATCGCAGGCAGCGGCCCTTCCAGCATTGTGTAGTCGCGCTTTTCCTCAAGCCCGTGCTTCTTCAGCATGGCGCGGATCGCAACGTCGATAGCGCTGCCGCCGCCGTTCGTTCCGATCACTTTGCCCTTGAGATCTTCGACCTTGTTGATGCCGCTGTCCTTGCGCACGTAGTACTGGGTGCTGTAGTAGCCGGGCACACCGTCCTGAAACTCGTCGGCGATGACGCGAATATCGCTGAGCCCGGCGTTTTCGATTGCAATCGCAAGCGACGAATAAGCGAGGTTCGAGACCTCCAGCTCGTTATTGGCAATCGCCGTAATCATTTGCGGCGTGCCCTGATAGCGCGTGGATTCAATCGTGTAGGATTTGCCCAGATGTTTGGCCAGATCCTTCTTTTCCAAAACGATCGATGCCCAGTTGGAGACCGGCGCCACCCACGACATGCGAATTTTCACCGGCTCCGCGCTATTGGCGGTGCCAGCGAGGCCGAGCGCGCACACGCCGGCCAGCGCGAGTTTCAAAAAACGCATGATTCTCCTCCCAGTTTCGCCGGGTCTGCGCATTCACTGGCAGACTTCTCGTTGCGAAGATGAAGATTGTCGGGCGTCCAACTGATTTTGGCAAGCCTGCCGCGCGCGGCGAACGCCCCGCCATCCGGTACACTCAGGCCGTGCTGGGCGCGTGCGCTTCCTGATGCCAGATCAGCACCCGGCGGCGGATCAGGCTCATGACTTTGACCAGGACGTAGCCGACGACCGCGATTTCAAGAATACCGGCAAAAACGCTTGTGGAATTGGCGAAACGCGAAGCCGTTATCATTGCCCCGCCGAGGCCGTAGCCGCCCATCAGCATCTCCGCTACGACTGCGACAATCAGCGACAGCGGCAGCGCGACCTGCAGTCCGGTCATGATCTGCGGGGACGCCGCCGGCAGAATGATCTGGTAGAGGAGCTCGCGGTTGTTCGCCCCCATATTTCTCGCCGACCAGATCAATTCTCTTTCGACGCCCTGAATTGCGATGACGGTCGCCGCAATGACCGGAAAGATGGCGTCAATGACGATGATGGTGATCTTGGAAACGTCATAAACCCCAAGCCAAAGGATGACGACCGGAAGGAATGCGATCTTGGGCATGGGAAAGCCGACAGAAACGATCGGGTCAAAAAACCAGTTGGCGATAACGTTGCGCGACATCGCCATCCCGATCAGGACGCCAAGAACCGCGCAGATCGCGAATGCGACCAGCGCGCGATAAAGCGTGAGGCCAGTGTTGATCCAGAGATCGCCATAGGTTGCATCGCTCCAGATACGTTCAAGCACTGCGCTTAGGGCCGGCAGCTGGAACGGTGTGAAGGTTCCGCTGCGCGCAAGGATTTCCCAGGCAGCCGCAAGGGCGAGGATTGAAAAGATGTGAGCAAAACCCCACAGCAGACGGTAAGCGAACCTTGCGGTCCTCTCCGGCAGGCCAACCGGCACCGCACCTGGTGTCGCTGGGACTAGTCGCGCCATGCCAGCGTCCGTTTCGTTATCAGCAAATAAAGCCGATCGGCCGCGAATCCGAGAAAGGCCACAGTGAGCACGACCGCATACATCGCATCATACGACCCGTTGGCGCCGAGCGAGCCGATCAAGTGGCCAAAGCCTTTTTGCGCGACGATAAGCTCGGATGACACCAACAAGATGAAGGAAAGCGCGAGCGCTGTGCGAATTCCATTGAGCAATTCGGGCATCGCGCTTGGGACAACGACGTCCCACAACATGCGCAGCCGGCTCGCGCCCATGCTGCGCGCGGACCAGACCAGCACCTGCTCGCTCGACCGCGCGCCGTTGAACGCGCCGATGGTTACCGGCAGCATGCAGCCCAGGAATATCAGCAGGATTTTCGATCCGTCGCCGAAGCCCAGCCAGATGACGGTGACCGGGATCAGCGCGGATTTCGGGAGCGGGTAGAAGATTTCGACGAGCGGGGCAACCAGCACGTTGACCGGTTTCCACCAGGCCATGGCGATGCCGATCGTGCCGCCGATCAAGATTGCCAGGGTCAAACCGGCGCCGGCGCGATAGAGCGACGACGCACCGTTGCTGATGAGTTCGCCATCCTTGACCATCGCGATCCCCGCCGAGATCACATCTGACAAAGGTGGCAAGGCGGTCGTCGACACGAGCTCGAGGCGTGCAACTACCTCCCAGGCAATCGCCAGCAGAAGCAAAGGGAAGTAGCGGGTCAAAAACTGCTTCATGACCGCTTGCCCTGCGCCTTGATTGCTTCTTCCTTCACCAGATTCCAGATCTCGTCGACCTTCTCGACGAAGAACTTGTTCTTGAAGATATCGGGATCGTTCTTGTCGAACTTGGTGTCGACGATTGTCTTGATGCGGCCAGGCCGTGCCGACATCACCGCGACGCGGTCAGCAAGGTAGACGGCCTCCTGCACGTCGTGTGTCACGAAGATGACGGTCTTCGGCGTGCGTTGCCAAATGCGCAGTAGCTCGCTTTGCATCAAGCCGCGTGTTTGTGCGTCGAGCGCGCCGAACGGCTCATCCATCAACAGGATCTTCGGGTCGAAGGCGAGTGTGCGCGCGATTGCGGTGCGTTGCTTCATACCGCCGGACAGTTGCGAGGGATAGCTGTCCTCGAAGCCGGCGAGCCCGACGAGTTCGATGAAGTCCATCGCGCGTTTTTCACGCTCTTCCTTCGGCATGCCTTGCCGTTCGAGACCATAGAGAATATTTCCCCGCACAGTCTTCCACGGAAACAGCGCGAAGTGCTGAAAGACGATGCCGCGGTCCGGCCCGGGGCCGTCGACATTTTGGCCGTCGATCAAAATCGTGCCGGTCTCGACCGGTAAAAACCCGCCAATGAGATAGAGCAAAGTGGATTTGCCGCAACCGGACGGCCCGAGCAACGCAACGAACTCGCGATTGGCGACATCAAGCGAAACCTGGTCGAGCGCCAGCACTTCGCGTCCGCGCGGCGGACGATAGAGATGGTTGACCCGGTCGATGACGATCTGTGCTGCGGCTGCCATGACGGAATGAAGCGTCCCCAACCGGCACAATCTGTCAAGCGCCGTTCGCGCTGGCCGGATGCCGCACATGGCCTATAATGTGGGACCCTCAACTTTCAGCGCTTTCAAGAGGAAACATCAGTGGCCAACACGCTTCTCGAAGCCCGCAGCGAGCTCGCGCTTGCAAACCGTATTGTCGCCAATGAGGGCGTGATCGACGCCTTCGGTCATGTCAGCATGCGGCATCCGGACAATCCAAAGCGCTATTTGTTGTCGCGCTCGCGCGCGCCCGAACTGGTGACGCCGGACGACTTCATTGAATATGACCTGGACTCGCAGCCGCAGCGCGATCCAGGCGTCGGGCAGTATTCCGAGCGCGTGATCCACGGCGAAATCTACAAGGCGCGGCCGGAGGTGAATTCGGTGTGTCACCATCACTGTCCGGCATTCATGCCGTTGCTGGCGACCGGCACTGACTACATGCCGGTTTTCCATCTTGGCTCTGTCGGCGGCATACGGCCACCGTTCTGGGATCAGCGGGATGAATTCGGCGACACCAATATGCTGGTGATCAAGCCGGAGGAGGGTGCTTCGCTAGCGCGCGCGCTCGGCAAGCACTGGATGGTGCTGATGATGCGCCACGGAGTCACTGTCGCCGGCACCAGCGTGCGCGATTGCGTCTTCCGTTCGGTCTACTCGGCGCGGAACGCCGCGTATCAGGTCATGGCGATGACGATCGGTTCCGACATCGCGACACTTTCACCCGGCGAAACCATGCTGGCGGGGCAAATCAGCTCCAAGACCACAGGCCTCACGCGCTCATGGGAGTACTGGTCGATGCGCGTGACGAAGACCGGCGGGCTTTCACCCTCAACGGGCCGTAAATCGAGTGCAAAAAGGCGGTCCGCACCTGCGAAACGGCCGGGCCCAAAGCGAACCCGCAGAAAGCGGCGCTGATAGATTAAGCTTTTCTGCGGGCGCCCCCCGGTGTTGAATGCTGCCCACAAAGGAGGCGTACGCAAATAAACAAAAGCATCCAGGGAGGAAACGCATGAAAGCATTCAAGACGATCGGCGGCGCGCTCGGAATTGCCGCCGCACTGGCTATTGCGCCGGCTTCGGCGGAGGATCAGCTCAAGCTTGTGATCGGCCAGATCAACAACTGGGAAAATCAGGCGCCCACGCTCGGTCAGGATGCCGGCATCTTCAAGAAGCACGGGCTTGTGCTGGAGAATACTGGCACGCAAGGCGCGGGCGAAACCATCCAGGCGGTGATCTCGGGCTCCGCCGATATCGGCGCCGGCGTCGGCGTGGCCGGCGTGATGCGCGCATATTCCAAAGGAGCGCCGCTGCGCATCCTCGCGCCGATGTTCACCGGCACCGGTGACATCTACTGGTACGTGAAAACGGATTCGAAAATCCAGAGTTTGAAGGACGCCACTGCCGATAACACGATTGCGTACTCGACCAACGGATCAAGCTCGAACAATATTGTCGTTGCGTTCGTCAATGAGCTTGGCGCGAAGGCCAAGCCGACGGCTACCGGCGGTCCCGCCGCGACCTTCACCGCCGTGATGTCCGGTCAGGTCGACATCGGCTGGTCGGTGCCGCCGCTCGGGCTTCAGGAAATCAAGGAAGGGAAAATCCGCATCGTCGCGCGCGGCAGCGACGTGCCGTCGCTGCGGGGCCAGACGGTCCGCGCGCTGATCGTCAATGCGGACTCGCTGAAGACCAAGCATGACGCGATCATGCGCTTCATGGATGCGTATCGTGAGGCGGTTGACTGGATGTATTCCGATCCGAAAGCCGTCGAAATGTATGCGGTCAAGATTAATCGGCCCGTCGACCTCTTGAAAGAATCGATGGCCAAATTCCAGCCGAAGGAAACTATGCAAAGCGAAAAGTTTGCCGACCTCGACGGCGCCATCGCGGATGCGGTGAAGCTGAAATTCCTGGAAAAGCCGCTGACCAAGGAGCAGATTGCAGAATTTCTGCAAATTCCGCCGCGCAAAAAATAAAATTTACAGCGCGAAATGGAAACGGGCCGCTGCGTGAGCAGCGGCCCGTGCGTTTAGACCGAATTCCGTATTACGCCTTCTTCTTCTTTGACTTTTTCTTGCCGCCGGCCGCCTTGGCCGGTTTGCATTCGCCCGGCTTGGCAGCTTTGGCGCCGTCTTTCGCGGCCCAGCACGCATTGTGATAGGTGAATTTCATGTCGCCCTTGGTTGCGCACACCGGAGCCGGTCCTCCGGCGCACACGACCTGCGGGGGCGGCGGCGGTGGCGCGGCTGCCGCTTTCTTCTTTGCCGCTTCGCTGGGCACGGGCACGGCCGAGCCGATTACAAAAGCGACGGCAGCCGCCGCGACGAACGTGGCGTATGCAAGATTTTTGAACTTCATTTATTCCTCCCCACCAGTTTTTGGACGGAACATAGTAGAAGGTGGCACGCCACAATGACAAGAAATTTAAGCTGAAATGGCCGCCCTCAAACCTGAACGTGCATTCATGTGGGGCAGGGTCAATGCCTGCTTTTGGTTGCCGCGTTTATCGCGCTAAGGATAGCGGCTCGTCCGGAATTCAAGGCGGCGCGTACCGTTTCAAGCTTGCCGATCGTGCCCATCTCACGCTGACGTTCGACGGTCGATTGTACCATCAGCGGGTCGAGCCCCAGCTCGCGCAACGTGGCGGCCGATTCCTCCATTTCGGCTGCCCGCCGGGTGCCGTGGCTGGCCATGCGCTCGAGGTTGTAATCGGCGATCTGTCCCCAATCGAGCGTCGGGTAGTTGTTCTTCAAGGACGTCGTCACTTCGTCCAAAACCCCGGCCCGCGCCGCGGCCAGGAAGCATTCCAGCGTCAGCGCCTCGATGCCTTTGATCATCACGCTGCGGATCATCTTGATGGCCGCCGCCGAGCCGGTTTCGGGACCAACCACCGACAGCTGCATCTCGAGCTCGCGCAACAAAGGCGAAATCTCCTCCGCATGCGGGCCGGCGATGAGGAGAGGCGTCCGGTGCCGGGCCGGGTGAATGGCGGCAACCACCGCAACGTCGACGTAGCGGGCCCGCTCGTCCAGGAGCTTGGCGGTCTCTTTTTTGCGGCCGGGCGAAACCGAATTGATGTCGAGATAGTAAGGATTGCCCTTCAGGTGCGGGGCAACGGAACGCGCGGCGTCCACGCTCGATGCGGCCGTGACGGCAGAGATAACGATGTCCGTCTCGCGCACGGCATCGGCGGCTGAAGCGGCCGCACGCACCCCGATCGCTTCGCCGGCGGCTTTGAGAGGGGCGCCGGCCTGTTCAGGAAACAGGATGTCCCAGGCTGCGATGCGTTCAACGCCGGCGTCCTTGAGGCCGGAGGCAATTGCCTGTCCCGCTTCACCGAAACCGATAAAGGAAATTCGCGGGGTATTACGGCGATTCATAACGCAAGCTTCCTCAGGAGTCCGGAACGCCGGGAACGGGTGGCGTGCCTTTGGTGTGAAACGATTTGATCGTCTGCAGGCCCCAGGCCTGACCCTTCTTTCGCTCCGCTTCGGTCCAGGTGATCGGCTTCCAGTCGGGGGCGAGCACGAGCCGCGCGCCTGCGCATGAAACTTCGACCCGGTTGCCGCCCGGCTCATACACGTACAGGAAAAAAGTCTGCTGGATTGCGTGCTTGTGCGGCCCGGTTTCGATGTACACGCCATTCTCCAGGAAGATGTCGGCCGCACGCAGCACATCCTCGCGCGCATCCAGCGCGAACGTGACGTGGTGCAGGCGTCCTTTCGTGCCGGTGTGGTCGCGTGTGTAGGCGAAGTCGTAGCTTTTGTTCGTCGCCGTCATCCACATGCCGGCTTCCGTGCCGTCGTCGAGGACGATCTGCTCGGTCAACATAAAGCCGAGATAGTTCTGGAAGAATTCGCGGTTGGCCTTGATGTCCACTGCCAGGCCATTGAAGTGGTCGATGCGCCGCACGTTGATGCCGCGAGCCGGAAACTTCTGCGCCTGGTTCTTGAGCGCGGGCCGCAATTCGCGAGGTGGCTCGTACCATTCGGTGTCGTAGTAGATCTCGAATCTGTGGCCGTCCGGATCCTTGAAGACGAACGTCTTGCCGTGGCCGAGATCCCCATCCGTCCATCCGATGTCAAAGCCCGAACCCTTGAGCGCAGCAGCGCGGCGTTCGAGCGCCTGCGGTGAGCGGGTCCGGAACGCGGCATGGCCGAGACCGGACGTCTTTGCGTCCGTCAGCTTGAGCGAATAGCGCTCATAGTCGTCCCAGCCGCGCAGATAGACGCTGCCGTCTTTTTCTCCGCTTTGCGTCATCCCCATTATGTCGATGAAAAACCGGCGGCTCTCCTCGAATTTCGGCGTCAGCAACTCGACATGGCCGAGGTGTGCAATGTCGCGGATCGGTTCAGGCTGCATGGTTGAGGTCTTCTTGTGTTGCCGTCGCTAGACTCAATTCTGCCCAAGCGCTCGCGCGAAGGCCAGCACCAGGTTATTGGCCGGCATCCGTGAAATCTCCGCCTCCGTCAAGCCGGCAGATTTGGCGAATCCATTCAGGTCCGACAGGTCACGCACGCCCCATTCGGGATTCTCCGCCCGCAGGCTGGCATCAAATGCCGCGTTGCTTGGCGATGTATGCGCGCCATCGCGCCGGAATGGGCCGTACACAAACAGGCGGCCATGCTTTCGCAGGAATCGGCCTGCTCCTGCAAACAGATTCTTTGACACGCGCCAGGGCGAGATATGCAGGACGTTGATGCATAGCATCGCTGTGAGCAGCGCATTGCGGTCGCCGTCGCCGGTCCAACTCCAATCAGGATCGCTGAGATCGATGCGCTGGGGTGGACGCAGGTTTGCGACGCCCGAATATGTGCGCCATGCGGCGATGCTCTTGAGGTGAGAGTCGTAGATGTCGCTAGGCCACCAGGTAATTCCGGGTGCACGCGGAGCGAATGCGGCGGCGTGCTGGCCGGTGCCGCTGCCGATTTCCAGAAGATCGCCGCTCTGCGTCGCGAGAAAGCCGCCGACAGCCGACCAAATTGGCTCGTGGTTGCGGTGAAAAGCGGGCGCATCCAGCCGGCCGTCCGCTTGCGCCGGCTCGGTGGTTTTACCGTATTCGCTGACAAATCGCGCCATGATCGCCACCGCTCATTAGTCAGATAAGTGCCTTAACCCTTGCATTGGCCGTCGGTCAAAGGCTGCGGTTCAGGTGGGACTAAGGTGCCGAGCTTCGTTGTTTTTGCACTGACAATGGGGCAAAATCCCCCGCATTCACGATGAGCTATTCGCGCGCGAACGATAAAAAATTAAGGGAGGAGCAAAGATGCATAAATTCAAATCATCGCTGGCGGTACTGGCCGCTGCGATCATGCTGCCGGCTGTCGCACAGGCGCAGACGAAAATTACCATCGGCATACCGACGTCGCCGCCCAATATCGTCCATATGCCGACTATCGTCGCCAAAGAATTGGGCCTCTACAAAAAAGCCGGGCTCGACGTCGACATCGTGTCGCTCGGCGACGGCGTGAAAGTTTATCGCGCGCTGCTCGCGGGCAATATCGAATTCGGCCTTACTCCCGGCGCCCCGACGATCATCGGCCGCTCGAACGGAGCGGCGGTGAAAGCACTGTCCGCTAATCTGCCGAAATTTGAAGCGTCGATGGTTGTGCGCGCCGAGATCAAGACGATGGCCGATCTCAAGGGCAAGCGCATCGGCATCCAGGAACCGGGCGGCTTCGCCGACCTCCTCAGCCGCAGCGTGCTGCGTGCGGCCAAGATCGATCCGAAGGAGGTCAACTTCGTCACCATCGCGAGCGAGGACGTTCCGGCGCTCGTGGCCAACCAGGTCGATACCGCCATCCTGCACGTCGAGCAGGAGATGTTCGCCAAGAGCAAGGTTCCGGACCTGCACGCCATCGCGCGCATGTGGGAACTGCAGCCGAAAACGCTCTATACATTCCTCTCCGCGACCGAAAAGACGATCAAGGATCATCCCGACGTCGTGCAGAAGGTTGTCACGGCCAATATCGAGGCCACCCGGATCATGTACTCGGATCGGGCCAAGATCATCCCGATCCTCGTCAAGCAGACGGGCTACCCGGAAAAGGTTCTGGCCGAAAGCTTCGACTTCCTGGTCAAGCAGTGCATCTGGGACGCCAATACCGGCTTGAGCCCTGAGCGCATAAACTTCACCGCCGAGTTGATGACCAAGGTCGGCAATATCAAAGAGGGCAAGACGCCGACGTACGACGACGTGGTCGATACTACTTTTGCCAAGAAAGCCATTGAGCAGCTTGGCGAGTGGAAAGGGCCGGTTTGCCCCACCGCTGCGTTCTGAAGTAAACGCTTCACGAAAATGGCAGGCGCCGCGCCGCGGGTGGCGCCTGCCACACGAACCGCGCCGTAGGGCGCGACGAAAGGATGACGATGACTATTGCCCAGCAGGTCGACACCGGCGCAATCGCCGGCAGCACGCAGGCGCAGGCTGTGGTCAAAACGCCCTGGTGGGAGCACGCCGCGCTCTACCGTTACGGCTTTGTCGTTGCCATCCTGATCGTCTGGGAGATCGTCGCCCCCTTTATCAGCCCGATCTTTTTCACCTCGCCGAGTAACATCGCGATAGCCTTCTACGAAACGACCGTTTCCGGCGAATTGCCGTACTTTCTGGCGCAAAGCCTGGAGGTTATGGTCTACGGCCTGGTTACCGCCATTGTGGTCGGTATCCCGCTCGGCGTTGCGATGGCGCGGATTCGTCGGCTCGACTGGGCGCTCGACCTGCCCATCAACGCTCTTTACGCGACGCCGCTGGTTGCCGTTGTGCCGCTTCTCGTTCTGTGGTTCGGCATCTACCTGAAAGCCAAGATCATCGTCGTCTTCCTGTTCGCGGTATTCCCGATCCTGATCAACACCTATCAGGGCGTGCGCGAATGCGACAAAGGCATGATCGAAGTCGCGCAGTCTTTCCGCTCGAGCGAATGGAGAATGTGGCGCGACGTGCTGTTGCCGTTTGCGGTGCCCTACATCATCGCGGGCCTGCGCCTTGCCATCGGCCGCGGTCTGATCGGCATGATCATCGCGGAGTTTTACACGACGATTTCCGGCCTTGGATTCATGATCACGAAATACGCGAATGTTTTCGCGATGGATAAGACGTTCGTGCCCGTGATCGTATTGATGGTCCTGGGCGTATCGCTGACCACATTGCTGAAATGGATCGGCCGCCGTATCGCGCCCTGGAGCGCCGCCAACCGCTAGTGCCTCTCAGCTGCACGCCTTGGGGCGGAGGTGTCCGATGATTGCCGGGCTGTCGATTGAGAATTTCACCATTCTTCACACCGCTATCAGCCTGATTGCAATCGCCAGCGGCCTCATTGTACTGGCTGGGATGCTCCGTGCCCGCAGGCTGCCCGGCTGGACAGCAGTGTTTCTTGTCACCACTATTCTTACGAGCGTGACCGGCTTCATGTTTCCGATAAGCGGCCTCACCCCAGCCATCGTCTTTGGCCTGATATCAATCGTGATATTGGTGATCGCGCTCGCTGCGCTCTACCTGAAGCACCTGAGCGGGGCGTGGAGATGGATCTACGTCACGACGGCGCTGATGGCGCTTTATTTGAACGTGTTCGTTCTGATCGTGCAGTCCTTCCAGAAACTGCCGGCGTTGCAAAAGCTGGCACCGACGCAATCCGAGCCGCCGTTCCTGATTGCGCAGGCGGTAGCTCTGATCGCGTTTCTCATCCTTGGAGCGATGGCCGCCCGGAAATTTCGCCCGGACTTTTGAAGCGCGGACAAAGGAAAGAAGCCGCCGTTGCCGGCGGCTTCTCCTGACCCGAACACCATCGGGTTCAGACCAGCAAGGTCGCCAGGAGCGTAACAAGCGACCTTTTTGGTTCGTTTTGCGGAAGCTGCCTTATCGCCGGCCGCTCCTGCATCCTACCTGAGGTGGTCAGTTCATTGAGCGAGTTTGAAGGATACGGGTTAGTTCCCGCCGCCGCCACCGTTGACCGACTGAAGTTTACTCGCGATCGTGGCGAAGGCCCCATTCAGGTTACCGCCAACCGCCTGCACCGCGGTAATGATCACAACCGAAATGCCGGCGGCGATCAAACCGTATTCGATCGCGGTCGCGCCTGACTCGTCTTTAAGAAAAGCGAACACTTTGGACATCTGCATACTCCATGTGACTGCAACGCGGTCACACTAGCGGCGCCCTGTTAAAAGCCTCTTCGATCGCGCGCGTGCAATTTCCAAAAATCCGGACCGCTTGCAGACAAGCGAGAGTCGTCGCCTGCAAAATTTTTTGCACGACGACGAGAGCAGATTATGTTTCAAAGTCGGCTCGGCATCCGAACGGATGACGAATTTTGCGTGACTATATTTTGAGTGCGTCGCGTGTTAACGCGCCGTTGTACACGACCGTCGTTAATTGTCCTCCGCATGGTCGATGTAGATCAGACCGGCTTTCGCAAGCGGCTCCCGCATCTTGTACATGTCGAGACTGAGTGTGCCGGCCTCGAGCTGCTTGCGCTTGCCGTCCTCATCGTCCTTGCGCTTCTGCGCCTTCTGCGCGGTCTCGACAGCAACTTTCTTCGGGATCACGACGACGCCGTCGTCGTCCGCAACCACGACATCGCCGGGCTCAACGTTGACGCCGGCGCAAACGACCGGAACGTTGACCGCACCAAGCGTGGCTTTCACGGTGCCTTTTGCCGAAATGGCTTTCGACCAGACCGGAAAGCGCATGTCCGAGATCGGCCGGACGTCGCGACAGCCGGCGTCAATAACAAGTCCGGCGACGCCCCGCGCGCGCAATGCCGTCGCAAGCAACTCGCCGAACATTCCGTCGGAATTGTCCGCCGTGCAGCCGACAACCAGGACATCGCCTTTCTGGCACTGCTCGACCGCGACGTGGATCATCCAGTTGTCACCTGGCTGTGCCAGCACGGTGACCGCAGGGCCGGCAATCTGCGCCCCGGTCCAGATCGGCCGCATGTAGGGCTTCATCAATCCTGACCGGCCCAGTGCCTCGTGTGCCGTGGACACGCCGACCGCGCCGAGTGTCCCAATGGCGTTGCTGTCGGCGCGTTTGATGTTGCGGACGACGACGGGCTTCATTTCAAAATCTCCTCAACGGTCGGGAACAGTCGCTGATACGCCTCGCCATAGGTCATCGGAACACCGGTGTTGCGGCTGCCCTGGATGCCCCGGTTGAGAGCGACCCGCTCATAATAGCCCCACAAATGCTTTTGCGCGGCGAGGATCTGGAATGCCTTGTACTTCTGCTCCCAGACTTCGTCGATTTTCAGAATGAGATTGGGCTTGTAGTTGCACATTTCCGGCTGGTGCGGCTCGAACAGGAACACCGGTGGGGCCGCATATTTGTACTTGGCGTCGGGCTTGTGGCCCATCGCCTGGGCGACAACACGCGTCTCCTGGGCGAAGTGAGCCGCATTGGCGTGGTCAAAATTGTACGGATCCTCAAGCGCGTGCGTCAGCACGAAGGACGGGTTGATCTCGCGATAGATGTCGACCATGCGATCGAAATGGCTCTCGTTGAGCTTCAGCGGGTAGTCGCCGCAGTCGAAGAATTCGATCTCGGCGCCGAAGAGTTTCGCTGCGCGCTCGGCCTCGTCTTTGCGGCCGGCTTTTACTTTTTCCAATGTGGCGCCCGGCTCTTTCCAGGCAAACTGGCTTTCCCCGCGTTCGCCGTATGACATGCAGACGATTTTGACCCGATAGCCACGCTTGGCATGCAAAGCGATCGCTCCGCCCGCGCGCCAAACGAAATCACCGGGATGGGCCGTCACGACAAGCCCTGTCTTCTGATCCGCCATGCCGCCACTCCTTTTACATGTCGGCTTGTTAAACTAGGTTGAGTGGCGGGCGGTCAAGCCGTCGGCAGCGGTTCAAGCGGAGGCATCTCACAATGGCAAATGGCGGCACACCATTGCGCGTCGCGCTCGGCGACTATCCGCATACGCTGCCGCTCAAGCGTGGCGAGATCACATCGCCCTGGCTGAAACTCGAATTTGTCGAGGTTAAGCCTTTGTACCAGGCCTTCAAGCCGATGGTCCGCGAGCATGCCTTCGATGCCAGCGAGATGGCGCTCGTGACGTACTTTCAGGCAAAAGATCACAACAAGGGGCTCACATTGCTGCCGGCTGCGATGCTCGCGCGTTTTCAGCATGGCACGATGTTGTTTAATGCAGAGCGGGGAAAGCTTGCGCCGGCCGAACTTCCGGGCAAGCGCATCGGTGTGCGTTCGTACAGCCAGACCACGGGCGTTTGGATTCGCGGCATTCTCGAAAACGACTACGGCGTCGATCTCGGCGGCGTGCGATGGGTGACGTTCGAGGATGGACATGTCGCCGAGGCCGGAGATCCGCCCGGCGTCATCCGCGCTCGCAAAGGCCAGGACATCACCGACATGCTGATTGCCGGTGAACTGGACGCAGCGGTTTATGGTGCCGCACTGCCCAAGGATCCGCGGCTGCAAAGCATTATCCCTGATCCGGAGGCCGCTGCGCGCAACTGGTATGGCAAGCACGGCCTTGTTCCCGTCAACCACATGGTCGTGGTGACCGACGATCTTGTCCGGTCAAATCCAAAAGCCGTCGCGGAACTTTATCGGTTGCTCGAAGAAGGCCGAAAAATTGCACCGCCCTCCGGGCATATCGACACCGCGCCGTTCGGCAAAGATGCCAACCGGAAATGCCTTGAGTTGCTCATGACGTATTGCGAACAGCAGAAATTGATTTTGCGGCGGCTGAATTTCGACGAACTTTGGTGACAATTGACGGCCGGCAAAGGAGCGAACGATGAAAAGGACCTACACCGGAGGCTGTCAGTGCGGAAAGGTCCGCTACGAAGCGCAAGCCGATATTGGCGAAGTGATCACGTGCAACTGCTCGCGCTGCCGCAAGGTCGGCCCGTTGCTGTCCGCGGTCGCGATGTCGGACTTCAAGCTGCTGTCGGGCGAGAATGAAATGACCGACTATCAGTTCAACAAGCGTGCGATTCATCATCCATTTTGCAAGACGTGCGGCATCGAGTCCTACGCCTACGGCAAGGGACCCGGCGGCAGGGACATGGTGATGCTTAACGTGCGTTGCCTGGACGGCGTCGACGTCGAGCAATTCAAGGTGAAGAAATTCGACGGCGCGAGCCTATAACCGGCGAGGGCACTCGCGAACGGGTCTCCTAAAAGCCATAACGGGCAGACCGTCGTCCACCCGTCACAAGCTCTCGGATCCATTCCTGGCGCGCAGGCCGAAACCCGCAGCGGAGGTACCAGTTACTGAGAGCCAGGGCCGGTAGTCATGAGCCACGAATACTGCAAGCAGCACCCACGTCCCATGTCCAGTCCGGTCATGGCGGCCATCCGTGTTCGGCAGAGCCGAAGATGGGCGACCTGTCGGGAAGCCTACCTCCACCATGCGGCGAGGCAAGGCCGAAGAATCGCTGTTGATAATTCTGAGGATTAATTATGACCGGGCTTGTCAGCCCAAAATCGTACCTTTGCCGCGGCCGTCCTTGCTCTGCTCGATCATGACCGTGTCATGCTTAAGTGCGAGTTGCCTGGTGAGTTCGGCGTTCATCAGTTGATCCTGCGTGAGCGCGTGCATGTCCGCGAACATTCCCTCAGTACCGGCCGGGCTGTAGATCATCAACATGCGCACGCCTTCTTTCGACGTCACCTGATGCGGAACGCCGGGCGGGATGTGAACGCAGGATCCTTTCGTGGCGTGGAACAACTCGTCGCCGACCCGGAAGTCCGCGCTGCCGTCGAACAGGTAGAACGTCTCGTAGGCCTTGATGTGGTAGTGCGCGCGCGACTGAAATCCGGGTTTGCAGTTCTCCTCGACGACCTCGAAAGTTTGAGCGGTATCATCGCCCGTGATCTTCACGATGACCTCGTTCGCCTTGGCGTAGATGTTGCCCTTGCCCGGCGGTGAGTGCTTGCCCTTGGCGGTCATGGTGGCCTCTCTCGATCGTTTCCGGTCCAATTGATTGCACAGGCGTGCCCCGGCTGAACAGAGGCCGATGGTCGATCGGTGGGCTGGACGGGACGCAAAAATGGCCCGACAGTTGCCGCCGGTACCGATCAGCAGAGGCAATCCCCATGGCACGGAATTCCGCACGCGAACGGCTTGAGGCCGCGCTTGCCCGCATCGACGATCCGAAGGGGGAAGGAGCACGGACCTGCCTCACCGTCTATCGTGAGCAGGCCAAGACCGCGGCCGATGCCGCCGATGCGCGAGCGAAATCCGGAATCTCGCTTGGCCCGGTGGACGGCACGATTGTGAGCATCAAGGATCTTTTCGACGTCGCCGGCGAGGTTACGCGCGCAGGGTCGAGGATTTTCGCCGAGGAACGAAAGCCAGCCACCGCCGATGCGCCGGTCGTGCGCAGGCTGCGCGCCGGCGGGGCAATCATCGTTGCCAAAACGAACATGAGCGAATTTGCCTATACCGGCATCGGCGCCAATCCGCATTTCGGGACGCCGGCCAATCCCGCCGACCGCAAGCGCGTTCCCGGCGGTTCATCGTCGGGCGCCGTGGTCTCGGCCGCTGACGGTATGTGCGAGATCGCCATTGGCTCGGACACCGGCGGCTCATGCCGGATCCCGGCGGCGATCTGCGGGATCGTCGGCTATAAGCCGAGCCGGCAGCGCATCCCGACCGACGGCGCTTTCCCGTTGTCGTACAGCATCGATTCAATCGGCCCGATTGCGCGCACGGTGGAGGCCTGCGCCAAGGCCGATGCCGTCATGGCGGCTGAAGATTTCGCGCCGCTCGAGCCCACGCAGCTGGCCGGCCTCCGCATCGGTATCGTGCAGGGCACTCCGCTGGAGAACCTCGACGAGACCGTGTCGAAGCGTTTCGCTGGTGCGGTCGATCAATTGCGCAAAGCCGGTGCGCGTCTGTCTGAAGAAAAACTCGCATTGCTTGCCGATATGGCCGAAGTCAACAGCAAGGGCGGCGTGCAGCCGGCAGAGGCATTCTCGATCCATCGGGAGCTGATGTCGCGTCGTGCCGACGACATTGACCCGAACGTGCGGGTACGGCTCGAGCGGGCACGCAACGTGAGTGCCGCCGACTACATCGATATGGTGCGGCAGCGCGCGCAGCTCATCCGGCTGATGGATGCGCGGCTGTCCGACATCGACATTCTGGCATTGCCGACCACCCCGATTGTGGCGCCGACGATGCAGGAGGTGGCGCCGGCCGATGAATTCGCCCGCAGAAATGCGATGTTGCTGCGCAATACGCTTATTGTGAATTTCTTTGATCTCTGCGCCATCTCGGTGCCGATCCCGCGCGAAGGCGGCCTTCCGGCCGGCCTGATGCTGGTTGCCCGCAATGGCCAGGATAATCGCCTGTTCCGCATCGCGATGGCGGTTGAACGACTGTTTGGCGGTGCCTAGAACGCCCGTAGCGTTTCAAGCAACAGCCGGTGGCGGTCGGCGCCTAGCCTCTCTTTCAATGCGGCTTCGTGCTGTGCGGCTAGTATTTTGGCGCGCACCAGAATTTTCTGGCCGTCCGCGGTAAGCCGCAGCGCATGACGGCGACCATCGGCAGACGATGGCAGCCGCTGTGTCAGACCGCGTTTTTCCAGACGATGCAACAGGCGCACCAGGCGCGCCCGCTCGATGCCCAGGGTCGTTGCGAGCTCCGACTGGGACAGTCCCGTATTGGCGCCGATGACCACCAGGACGGAGAATTCAGCCGGGCTGAGGTCGAGCGATGACAGTCTGCGGATGAAGTCCTGGAACACCCAAAGCTGCGTCCGGCGAATGAAATAACCGAGTCGTTCGCTGAGAACGCCGAGATCGATAATGAGCGCGCTCGTGCGCTTCTGCGGCGTTTTGCGCAGCGGCACGGCCCGTTTGATCGCGTGTTTGGCGTCAGGCATGGGGTAGCCTTGTCCCGGTCGTCACTAAACGGTGTTGACGAAATTTGTTGTCCTAGTCAACAATATGTCCAGGTGAATATTGGGAAAAGGGCGAACGGCCCGCGCGAAGGTCGCTTCGGCCGAGGTTTGAACTTGTGAAGATTGGAAAAAATCCGGCATCATCCGGAGCAAGGGCCGCGTGCTCGGCCAGGGAGGATATCCGATGAAGAAGAAATCTCAGTCGAAGACGGCCGTGACCCGCCGAACTTTCAGCGCCGGGCTCGGTGCCGCCGGCATCGTTGCGGGGACCACACCGTTCAACATCGTTCGCGCGCAGGGCGCCACTCTCAAGGTCGGCGTGCTTCTGCCGCGTTCAGGTTATCAGGCCAGCATCGGGCAAGACTGCCAGCGTGGTGTCGACATTTCGGCGGGCATTCTCAAGGATCTCGGTCTGCCGTCGCTTCAGATCATGAATGCGGACACAGAAACGAATGTGGATGTTGCGCGTTCGCGGACGGAAAAATTAATCGGCGAGGGAGCGCAGCTGCTCGTCGGCGCATTCGACTCCGGACAGACCTCAGCAATTGCGCAGGTGGCCGAGCAAAAGGGCATTCCACTCGTCATCAATATTGCGGCAGCTCCGCCGATCACCGAGCAGGGCTACAAGTTCGTGTTCCGCAATTTCCCGACCGGGGCCATGATCCTGCGAGATGCCTTCCTCAATCAAAAAGAAGTTTTCCAGATCACCGGCTCGGCGCCGAAAACGGCGGTCATGCTGCATGTCAACGACACCTATGGCACGTCGATCCAGAAGGGCATGGGCGCCATGTTCCCGAAGTTCGAAATGCCCTATCAAATTCTCCAGGAAATCGCATACGACCCCACTGCGCGAGATCTCTCGGTAGAGATCGCAAAAGCCAAGGCGACCGGCGCTGAAGCGCTCATCGCCGTCAGCCGTCTCAACGACGCGATCCTGCTCACGCGCGAGCTCGTCAAACAGCGTTGGAACCCGATGGCGGTGCTGGCTATCGGTCCAGGATGGTACGAGGATCAGTATCTCAAGACCCTCGGCAAGCTTTCGGACGGTCCGATCAGCCTGGTGCCCTGGTACGATCCCAACAAGAAGCTCAGCCAAGCTTTGGAAGCCGCGCTGGCGAAGGCGCATCCCGGCGTGAGCATGTCGACCAACCATGTCTATACGTTCGAGGCATTGCTGGTCGCCGCAGACGCTTACAAACGCGCCGGCTCAGCGGATCCGAAGGCGCTCGCCGACGCCATTCGTACAACCAATATCACCAACAATGTCAGCCCTGGCCCGGGCATCCTGTTCGACGCCAAGGGCCAGAACGACAAACTGAAGGGCTCCGCGATCCAGAATCGCGGCGGCAAGCTGGTGACGTTGGCGCCAAAAGAGGCGGCCAATGCAAAACCCGAATGGCCGCTAAAGCCTTACGACAAGCGCGGCTGATAAGCATCGCTGCGACTGCGTTCCGGCCGCCAGGTTAGGCGGCCGGATAATTGCCTACTAGGATTCATCCGTGCCGATTGACGTCTATCTCAATGTCGCCGTCAGCGGCGTGCTGACGGGCCTTGTCTATGGCCTGATGGCGCTCGGCTTGTCGGTAATCTTCGGTGTGGTACGCGTGGTCAATTTCGCCCACGGCGAGATGATGACCGTGGCGATGTACATCGCGGTGACGCTGTTTTCGGCGCTCCGTCTCGATCCGCTGGTCATGCTGATCCCGATCGCGGTGGTGTTGTTTGCATTTGGCTATGTGTTGCAGGCAGGCCTGATCAATCCTTTCATCACTCGCCCCGAGCACAGCCAGTTCCTCCTGCTGGTCGGAATAGCAATTATAATCGTCAACGGGCTTCTCATTATGTTCGGCCCGAACTCACAGAACGTGCAGGTCGCATACGCCTTTGACAGCTTTCAGTTCGGCCGGCTGATCATCGACGCCACCAAAGCCTATGCCGCCCTTGCTGCGGTGGCAGTGTCTGCTGCGCTGTTCGTTTTCTTCCGCAGCACGATGCTTGGCACATCGATACGCGCCTGCGCTGATAACTACACGGGGGCGTTGGTGGTCGGACTCAATGTGAAGCGGCTCTACGCGCTGACATTCGCCCTTGGCGCTGCCTGCGTCGGCGCCGCGGGGCCGATGTTGCTGTTGATCTTCGACGTCACCCCCGCGGCGGGGCCCGCGTATACATTGCTCGCCTTCGTCATCGTTATCACCGGCGGCCTCGGCTCTATGCCCGGCGCGCTCGTCGGCGGTGTGCTGATTGGGCTTACCGAAGCAATGGCAGGCCTCTTATTCACGCCATCCGCCAAGAGCATGTTTGCCTTTGCCATCCTCGTTCTGGTGCTGCTCTTCCGTCCGCAAGGCATCATGGGCAAGAGGGCGGCATGATCCGGCGGCTGACGGCTGGTGTCCCTGCGCGCGCCTTGCTGCTGCTGTGCGCGCTCCTTGTCGGCTTTCTCGTCGCGCCGCTGTTCGCGGGCGATTACGTGCTCACCGTGCTGATATTGATCCTGTACTTTGCCTACACCGGGCAAGCCTGGAACATCATGATGGGCTTTGCCGGCCAATTGTCGCTCGGTCATGCGCTCTATGTGGGGCTGGGCGCCTATACCGCGGCGGCGCTCTATGTCCATTTTGGTATCGGCCCCTGGATCGGGTTGCTTGTGGCAATTCCTGTCGCGGCACTCACCGGTGCCTTTATAGGCTTCCTGGCCTTCCGTTTCCGTGTTGCCGGCGTCTATTTCGCCATCCTCACCATCGCGTTCGCCGAATTCGCACGGGTCGGCTTCGATCATTTCGGTTGGACCAATGCCTCATCGGGGCTGTTTTTGCCCGTTGCACAATACGCCCGTAACGATGTCTGGCAGCTGCGCGGCCATCCGGTGATGTTCTATTACGTGCTGCTGACCGCGACCGTTCTGGCGTTTGTTTTTTGCCGGGCGCTGCTGAAAAGCCGCATCGGATATTTCTGGCTGGCGATCCGCGAGGATGAAGAAGCCGCGCGTTCGGTTGGCATCGACGTCTTTCATTACAAGATGATCGCAGTCGTGATCTCTGCCGCGATGACATCGTTTGCCGGCGTGGTTTACGCGTTCTACTACAACAACCTGTTTCCGGAGCAGGTATTCAATATTTCCCGCTCGATCGACATCATCCTTGGACCTATCGCCGGCGGAGTCGGCACATTGTTCGGCCCCATCCTTGGGAGTTTTTTGATTGAAATCCTCGGGGAGGGACTGCGAAGCCTGCTGGAATCGTTCGGCATCGACGTTCCCGGCATCAAGCAGGTGGTGTTCGGCGCAATCCTGCTGCTCGTTGTTGTTGCCATGCCCGACGGGGTATGGCCCTGGCTTGCGCGGAAGCTCGGTCTGGCGGAGCGGCAGAAATGACCGCGCTCCTTTCAGTCAATGGAGTTACCAAGCAGTTTCGCGGCCTGCTGGCGGTCGACAGCGTGACATTTGACGTTGCCGGCGGCGAGATTTTTGCGGTGATCGGGCCGAACGGCGCCGGAAAGACGACGCTCTTTAATATGGTCGCCGGAATGCTCGCGCCGACGAGCGGAAGCATCACATTTGCCGGAGAGCGTATCGAAAGTCTTGCGCCGGACAAGATCTGCAGGCGTGGCATCGGCCGCACATTTCAGATCGTGCGGCCATTTCCCGCTCTCACCGTGGAGGACAACGTCATTATCGGCGCCCTGCTGCATCGCCATGACGTCGATGATGCACGCGAGCACGCCCGCGACGTGCTGCGTCGGCTTGATTTATACGTTAAGCGCAATCAGACGGCCTCTTCGCTGACGCTGCCTGATCGGAAGCGATTGGAGCTTGCACGAGCGCTTGCCACCGGCCCCAAACTGCTTTTGCTCGATGAAGTGATGGCGGGCCTGCGGCCGATGGAAGTCGACGTGGTCGTTGCGACCCTGCGCGAGCTCAACCGCGAAACGGGGCTTACAATCCTGTTGATCGAACATGTCATGCGCGCCGTGATGGCCCTCGCTGCGCGCGTTCTCGTGCTTCACCATGGAGCGGCGATTGCGGAGGGCACGCCGGATGCGGTGGTACGTAACCCCGCGGTTATCGACTCTTATCTCGGCGCGGAGGCCGTCGGCTGATGCTCAGCGTCGAAAATCTCGACGTGTTTTACGGCGACGCGCAGGCGCTCGATAACATCACGCTCGAGATCGAGCAGGGAGCGATCGTCACGATTGTCGGAGCGAACGGCGCGGGCAAGAGCTCGCTCATCCGCACCATCGCCGGAATGCACAAGCCTTCGCGCGGCCGCATCCTTTATCGGGGTACGGACATAACCGGATGGCCAAGCTATAAGGTCTGCAATCTCGGTATCGGCCAGGTTGCGGAGGGAAGGCAGGTATTCCCGACGCTCACTGTCGCTGAAAATCTTGCGATGGGTGCTTTGGTGCCGCGCGCCAATGCCGGGCGCGAACGCAATCTCGACCGTGTCTATGCAATGTTTCCGGTCCTGGCCGAGCGCCGGAATCAGGCCGCCGGGACGCTTTCGGGCGGCGAGCAACAGATGCTCGCGATCGGGCGTTGCCTGATGGGTAATCCGGAGCTCATCATGTTCGATGAGCCATCGCTTGGGCTTGCGCCCGCGATCGTGCAAAGCGTGCTCACCACCGTGCGCGATCTCAACCGCGACGGCCTCACTTGTGTGCTGGTCGAGCAGAACGTTGCGGTCTCGCTGAAGCTCGCGAGCCACGCCTATGTGCTGGAAAACGGCCGCATCACGCTCGCGGGATCGGGCGAGCAACTGCTCCGCGATGACCGCGTCCGTCAGGCCTATCTCGGGTTATAGCCGAACTATTTCAGCGGCTGGCCGATGGTGACGGAGAGTTTGCCGACCCCTTCGACCTCGCACTCGATCTTGTCGCCGGCAACCGTGGCCGCAACGCCGGAAGGCGTTCCGGTCATGATCACATCGCCGGCTTCAAGCGCCACCATTTCGGACAGCTTCGAGATTGTCTCCGGCACGTTCCAGATCATCTGGTTGAGATCGCCATCCTGGCGCACCTTGCCGTTGACCTTGAGGACAATCTTGCCCTTGGCCGGATGGCCGATCTTGCTTGCCGGCATCAAGGGTCCGCACGGCGCTGAGTGGTCGAATGCCTTGCCGACCTCCCACGGCCGCTTCACGTCGCGCGAGGCGATCTGCAGATCGCGGCGGGTGAGGTCGATGCCGACCGCGTAGCCGTAGATGCAGTCATTCGCTTTGGCGACGGGGATATTCCGGCCGCCGCTTTTCAGCGCGACCACCAGCTCGACTTCGTGGTGCATGTCCTTCGTGAGCGAGGGATAGGGGACGGTGCCCCCATCGGGAACGATCGCATCGGCAGGCTTCGCAAAGAAAAACGGCGGCGCGCGCTCGTCCTGGCCCATCTCGCGGATGTGCTCGATGTAGTTACGCCCGACGCACCAGATGCGGCGAACCGGAAAGACCTTATCGGTTCCTGCGACCGCGATCGTGGCCTGGGGCGGGGGCGAAATGACGTGGCGGCTGTCGGACATGTCTGTTGGCCGTTGGATTTTCTTGCTGATGGAGGATGCCCGGCCGCGCGAGACGGCTGCCGGGTGAAAGACGGCTGTGCGTATCAGGTGAAGTGCGCCGCCGTCAACCGCGCGGGGTTACGATGACGCAACGGCGACGACCGGGCTATGCGGCTCCTGTGTCTCGAGCTGCAGGCTGTAGAACGATGCATAGCGGCCGCCCTTGCGGAGCAATTCGTCATGGCGGCCGGATTCGACGGCGCGTCCGTCCTCAACGACATAGATCCTGTCGGCGTGCGACACCGTGTGCAGCCGGTGCGCGATCGCCAGCGTCGTGCGGCCCTGGCAGAGATGTTCCATCGCCTGGCGCACCTGCAGTTCGGATTCCGAGTCGAGCGCGGCAGTCGCCTCGTCGAGCAGGATGATCGGCGCATTTTTGATGAGCGCGCGCGCAATGGCGATCCGCTGCCGTTGCCCCCCCGACAGTTGCAGGCCGTGCTCGCCGACCGGAGTTTCGTATCCGCGCGGAAATGACAGGATGAAATCGTGGGCATAGGCCGCCTTGGCGGCGGCGACGATCTCGTCCTCGCTGGCAGCCGGTTTTCCAAACGCAATGTTTTCCCGGATCGTGCCGCGGAACAGAAACACCTCCTGGCCGACATAGGCGATGTGCTGGCGCAGCGAGCGGCGCGATACCTTCGAAATGTCCTGACCGTCGATTGTGATCAACCCGCGTTCGTTCTCGTAGAATCTCAGAAGCAGATTGAATACGGTCGATTTTCCGCCCCCCGAGGGGCCAACCAGTGCCGTGAGCTTGCCGAACTCGGCCACGAAGGACATGCCGCGCAGGACGGCCTCCTCGGTGCGATAGGCGAAATGCACGTCCTTGAATTCAAGCCGCGGGGTCGTGATCTGCAGCCCGGGCTTGTTGTCGTCGGGCGCTTCGCTCGGCGGGTTGTCAATGACTTCGAACAGGATGCGCACGCCGACCAAGGCGCTATTGAGCTCTATGTTGAGTCGGGCAAGTCGTTTTGCCGGCTCATAGGCCAGTAAAAACGCCGTAATGAAGGAGAAGAACTGACCCGGCGTGGCGCCTGTATCGATCACGCGATAGCCGCCATAGGTGATGGCAATCGCAATGGCGCATCCGCCGAGAGTTTCCATCAAAGGGCTGGCGCGATTGGACACGCGAGCCATTTTGTTGGCCTCGTGCTCGACCGCCGCGACATTCCGGTCGAAACGCTCGCGCATGGTGTCTTCGAGGGTGAAGGCCTTCACGATGCGGATTCCTTGCAGCGTCTCCTGCAAGGTTTCGATGATGCGTGTCCCGCCGTGAAACTGGGTGCGGGCGATCGAATAAATGCGCCGGATCAATTTGCGAAGAACGAAGAATGCGGGAGGAGCCACGACAAAGCTGAAGAACGACAGGACCGGATCCTGCACCACCATCACCGTGACCAGTCCGATCAGCGAGAGCAGGTCGCGCCCTACCGAGGTAATGAGGAGATTGATGACTTGTGTCGCGGCCGCGGCGCCGCTCGAAAGACGGGCGATGAATTCTGTTGAATGGCGGTCCGAGAAGAAGCCGAGCCCTTCGGTGAGCAGCTTCGAAAAAACCGCGCGCTGATTGTCCGCGACAATGCGATTGCCGATGCGCGACAGCACCACGCTGTGGCCGTACGTGGCGAGGCCCTTCGCCGAAAACAGGACGACAGTGATTGCGCCGAGGAAAATGATCCCCGGCAGGTTCCGATTGACGTAAGCCTGGTTGATCACGTCGCCGATCAGGTAGGCGCTGAATGCGGTGCAGCCGGCCGACACCGCCATCAAGATGAACGCGATCGCATACTTGCGCCAATGCACCAGGCCCTGTTCCGCGAGCAAACGCCGGATCAGGGGCAGGGCACGGTAGCGCTCTTCGGCCGTGGGCAAGTTGCGTTCGTTCATCCGCCCTCTGTCGGGCTGTTAATAGGACATATCGGGCAGGGATGCGCGTTTCCTTGCCTGTCAGCAAAGAATTTTTCAAGCCAAAACTCTGGAAATTGGCGGAAACCGCCTGCGCCGGGCTTTAATCAGGCCACCGCGCTCTTTCGCCGGGCCGCCAGCTGCTTTTCCCACGCGAGTGCATGGGCAACGATCGTATCGAGGTTCTGGAATTGCGGGCGCCACGACAGGGCGGAGCGGATGCGATCTACGTTCGCCACAAGCGAGGGCGGATCACCGGGACGGCGGCCTGAAATCTCCACCGGAAATTCCTGGCCACTCGCGCGCCGCACCGCCACAATCACCTCGAGAACGGAAGAGCCGTGGCCGTATCCGCAATTGAACGTCGCACTCGCGCCGCCGTTGCGCAAATAAGCAAGCGCCGCTGAATGCGCCTTGGCAAGATCGCTGACATGGATGTAGTCGCGGATACAGGTGCCGTCCGGCGTGGGGTAGTCGGTCCCGAATACGTTCATTTTCGGCCGCTTGCCGATTGCGGTCTCGCACGCAACCTTGATCAGATGCGTTGCGGCCGGCGTTGCCTGCCCGGTGCGTAATTTGGGGTCGGCGCCGGCGACATTGAAATAGCGAAGCGCGACGAAACGAAGCCCATGCGCCTTGGCCGCATCGTGAAGCATGATCTCGGACATCAGCTTCGACGTGCCGTAAGGCGAAATCGGAACAGTCGGCGCATCCTCGCGCACGGGCGCGTCACCCGCGTTGCCGTATACGGCGGCGGTCGACGAGAAGATGAATTCGCGGACACCGGCTTTTATGGCAACGTCCAGCAGCGCGCAGGTATTCATTGTGTTGTTGCTGTAGTACCCCAGAGGATCGGCGATCGATTCCGGAACCACGATGGACGCGGCAAAGTGGATGATCGCGCTGACGCGATGGTGAGCGATAACCTCGCCGACCAGCGGCCGATCGCCCGTGCTGCCCGCAACGAAGGGAACGGATGTCGGGATCAGGAACCGGAAACCGGTCGACAGGTTGTCGAGCACGACGACGGGCTCGCCTGCGTCGGCGAGTTCGTGCACCATGTGGCTGCCGATGTAGCCGGCGCCTCCCGTCACCAGAATTGTCATTCCGTTGCCCCTTGCCCGTGCGGCAATGTGCCAGCCGACAGTAAAAACCGCCTCTTGATCGCGCCACCCGATGGCATGGTTATGGCGGCCATCCTTAATGACCGGTATATGGGTGCCACAAACGCACCATGCCCGACGTCCTTTTCATCAAGACATCTTCGCTCGGCGATGTCATTCATCATATGCCGGCCGTTGTCGACGCCCGCAAGGCGCGCCCGCAGACGGCCTTTGCCTGGCTCGTCGAGGAAGCCTTCGCGCCGCTCGTGCGACTCCACCCCGCGGTCAGCCATGTCATCCCGGTCGCCTGGCGGCGCTGGCGAAAGTCTCTGTATGCGCCGTCGACCATGAGTGAGATCGCCGCCAGCCTGCGCGCCGTCCGTGACCTGCATTTCGACGACATCGTCGATACGCAGGGGCTTCTGCGTTCCGCATTGATCGCGCGCGCGGCGCGGGGACGGCGTCACGGCTACGATTCGTCCAGCATTCGCGAGCCGCTGGCATCGGCATTCTACGATGTGCGGTACCGTGTCAGCCGCGATTTGCACGCAGTCGAGCGCAACCGAGCTCTGAGCGGACTTGCCCTTGGTTATTCGCCGCAAGGCGCGCCGGATTTTGGTCTCGACCGCGCGCGGTTTTCCCGGACAGCCTCAGGTTATGGACTGTTGCTTCACGCCACCGCTCGGCCGGAGAAACTTTGGCCTGAGGAGCATTGGATCACCCTGGGGAAAAAGCTCGACCGACATATCGAGCTGCGATTGCCGTGGGGCACTGATTTGGAGCGCGCACGCAGCGAGCGCATCGCCGCTGCGGTTCCCGGTGCGCGCCTCGAAGAGCGCAAGCCGCTCGACCAGGTCGCGGCATTGATCGCCGGCGCGCAGTTCGTGCTCGGCGTGGATACAGGATTGTTGCACCTTGCCGCAGCTTTGGGCGTTCCGCTGGTCGCGATCTTCACCGGCAGTCGGCCGGGCCTCACGGGGCCGGTCGGCAGCGGACCCATCGCCATACTCGGTACTGACGGAGCGCCGCCGGCGGTCGATGCCGTGATCGAGGCAGTTGCGAAAGTCGTCCGCTCAGGGTGATTTTTATGCCGCGCCCGTGCGAAGGAGATCGTGCACGTGGATGATTCCGACCGGCTTGCCGGCCTCGACGGCGAACAGCGCGGTCACCTTCATTGAATTGAGGATATCCAGCGTCTCGCTCAGGAGCTGGTCGGGCCGCACCGACTTCGGGCTGCGGGTCATGACGTCGTCGACACGCGTATCGAGGAGATCGTTGCGCATGTGCCTGCGCAGGTCGCCGTCGGTGATGATGCCGGTCAGCAGTCCGCGCCCATCCACGATTCCGACGCAGCCGAACCCCTTGGTGGTCATCTCCAGAATGGCGTCGGACATGCGGGTGCCAAGCGGCATAAGCGGCATCGTCGCGCCGGTGTGCATGATATCGCGCACGGTCTTGAGCAGCGTGCCGAGCTTGCCGCCGGGGTGCAGGAGGCCGAAGTCGACCGCCGTGAAACCATGGCTTTCAAGAAGCGCGATCGCCAGCGCATCGCCAAGTGCAAGCTGCATGAGCGAGGACGTCGTCGGCGCGAGATTGTGCGGGCAGGCCTCGCGCGCCTGCGGCAACACAAGAACCACGTCGGCGACTTTCGCGAGCGCGCTGTCGGCGATCGCCGTCATCGCAATGAGCTTGATGCCGTAGCGCCGGGAATAGTCGGTGATATTTTTCAGCTCCGCCGTCTCGCCCGACCATGACAGCGCAAGAACAACATCGTTGTTGGCGATCATTCCCAGGTCGCCGTGGCTCGCTTCGCTGGGGTGGACGAAAAACGCAGGCGTGCCGGTCGATGCCAAAGTGGACGCGATCTTGCGCGCGACGTGACCGGATTTGCCCATGCCGGTCACGATCACCCGGCCTTGCGCGCCGCGGATGGTATCGACGGCATCAGCGAGGCTACGGCCAAGCCCGTCGCGCAACGCAGCCTTAAGGGCGTCGATGCCGCTACCCTCGGCTTCGAGCGTGCGCAAAGCCGATGCGATCGCATCCTGTGCGCGGTCAGTCGTTGTCTGGGCGGGTTTCGGTGTCGCCATATCGCTCTGATAGCATGGAAAAGTACGTTTCGTCAGGTTGCGGCGGCCAATTTCGTTAACGTGCATGCGATTGATGCACTATTTTACGCCGCTTTTCCCCGCGGCAAGAACCTGTTTCACGGTCGCGAGCACATCGCCGACAGCAACGTCGTCGGTGCGCCGGTGGCGGACTGCGTCATTACCCTCGCTGCGCGCGCGCTGCCGTGCTTCGTCGTCGCCCGGCGGTTCCAGAATCGCGGCAACCGGATTGAGCGGCTTCCAATGCCAGGGGCTGGTCGGCCCGAAGATAGCCACCGTCGGGGTGCCGACGGCGGCTGATACATGCATCAGCCCGGAATCGTTTGTCACCGAAATATCGGCCGCGGCAAGCGCCAGAATTGCGTTGCGCAAGTCCGATCCGGTGAGGTCACGCACACGGTCTCCGGCCGTCGCGACGATTTTTTTCGCCAGCGGAGTCTCCGACGGTCCCCCGAGAATCCAGATTGATGCGCCGTCCATGGCGAGTGCCTTGGCCAATTCGACGTAATGCACAACCGGCCACGCTTTTCCCGCACCGACCGCACCCGGCGACAGCGCCACGATCGGCCGGCTTTCTCCTGCGAGCCGTTGCCGCGCGAGCCACGTTTGCACGTCATGCGCCGGCACTGTCAGCTCTGGCAACGGCCACTCGGCCGGCAGCGGGACTTCTTTCGGCAGTGCCAGCGCGCCCATCTGGTCGATCATGCGTGGCAGCCTGCGTTCGCCGAAGCGAATATCGTTGAGCAGGCCAAAGCGGAACTCTCCGGCGAAACCGGTCCGTACCGGGATTCCGGCGAGCCATGGCGCGAGCGCCGCCTTCCATTTGCGCGACATGACCAGCGCCTGTCCGTATTTCCCTTCGCGCAGCTGGTCCGCGAGTTGGCGCTGTCGTGCGACTCCAAGACGGCGGCGGGGCAGGTCGGCGACGATTGTCCTGCGGATTCCCGGCATGTAGTCGGCGAGCGGGGCGCACAGGGTGCTGCTGACGATATCGACGGCCCGATCGGGATTCCGCGCGCGCAGTAGCTTGACGACCGAATGGCAGCGAACGAAGTCGCCGATCCACACGAAAGGGATGATCACCACCGGAGCAGCGGCTTGATTGAACTCGTGACTCATGGCTCCCGCGCCGCGCGTCCCCGTAGCGCCCCAATGCCGGGGCGGGCAAAGCAGGGCGTTACCCTGCGCACCAGCGACATGTCTAGTCGCGATTTTTACCCTGTTGTGAGCGTTTTGCAGGCCCAAACGGCATATGATTGCGCCGGGCCGCCGACTGGGGCAAAGGTTGCCGCAAAGTTCAATCGCCGGCGAGGGGTAGAATGTTTTTGGTCACCGGTGGGGCCGGATTCATCGGATCGAACATCGTCGCCAGCCTCAACGAGGCGGGCTCGACCGATGTCGTGGTCAGCGACCTGCTTGGCCGCGACGACGCCAAATGGCGCAATCTTGCCAAGCATCAGGTCGTGGATCTTGTGCCGCCCGCCGAGCTCGCGCCATGGCTCGAGAAGCGCAAGCTCGATGCCGTCATCCACATGGGCGCGATCTCCGACACCACCGCAACCGATGGCGATCTGGTGATGGAGAACAATTTCCGCCTCTCGCTCAGGCTCCTCGACTGGTGCACGCTGACGCGCACGCCATTCATCTACGCGTCTTCAGCCGCGACCTACGGCGACGGCAGCCGTGGCTTCGACGATGACTGGTCGCTTGAGGCGTTGCGAAGCCTCAAGCCGATGAATCTTTACGGATGGAGCAAGCACCTGTTCGATCTTGCCGTGGTCGATCGCTGCGTGAAGAAAGAGAAAATGCCGCCACATTGGGTCGGGCTGAAATTTTTCAACGTCTATGGCCCGAACGAATATCACAAGGGGCGCATGGCGAGCGTTCTCGCCAAGGTCTTTGACCTGGCAAAGTCGGGCCAGCCCGTGAAGCTGTTCAAGTCGCACCGTGACGGCATCGCCGATGGTGACCAGCGCCGCGACTTCATTTATGTAGACGATGCGGTTTCCGTCCTGCGGTGGCTGCTGGAGGCAACAGGCATCAATGGCATT